>OAWV01000932.1_pt1 | contig 17918 bp, 15 predicted proteins | sample 1495551 | NCBI WGS metagenome assembly OAWV01 (sample SAMEA2580245, study PRJEB22360) | human gut metagenome | biome: human gut; feature: human-associated habitat; material: faeces | place: Denmark | collected 2008/2010 | reverse complement strand
CACAATCCGGGCTGAGTTCCCTTTCAGTGATCTACTATTCCGCGCAGCTATTTAGACCGACTCACATTCGTCCCTGTGTGCATATTTGCAATGTCCCCGATAAAACTTTGCGCTTCTACAGTCCCTTTGAACTTACCGCTCGTTGCTTGTATCTCACCAGTAAATCTACCGCCACTAGCATATACTACACCTCTGACGGTCACATTGTTGAATTCAGCATCTCCAGTTTTATTCAACTTCCAACCAGCAGAACCAGCTGCATAGTTGTTGGACTGGATATAGTTACCGATTTTTGCGTTCTCAATGGTGCCGTCCTGGATGAAGCTGGCCCGGATGAATGTCTCCCCGTTCTGGATCACGAACGGCAAGGCCACGCTGTTACCGGCCGCCGTGGTGACTGCGAAGCGATCTGCCAGGAAGATAACCTGCGACTGCATGCCGGATGGCGTATTCTCAACGCCGATCCCCATCCCCGCGGCGTAATACTGCCCGTTGCTGGAGACACCAACCTTGATGTTATACATCGCGCTGAGGTCGCCGTTTACGTTCGCTATGGCCTGAGCGTTGGTGGTGATGGCTGAGGTATGCCCGTTCACCGTCGCCGTGATGCTGTTTACCTTCGTGGCCATAGCCTGCTGGTAATCGGAGAACGTCTGGTTCAGGCTGTTGATGGATGCCTTGTTGCCGTTAACGTCCGTCTGCAGGCTCAGCAGCGAGCGCGCCGTTGCCTCCCTGTCGTTGACAATCACCTCATCAATACGGTCCAGATTCGCGCTGTTGCCGGCGACCGATGCAGAAAGGGTTTTACGCGTGGCCACCTGAGCGAGGTTGGCCTGGATTATCGCAATTGCAGAGTTCTTCACCCCGCCCGTCATGCCGTCCATAGAAACGCTGATGTTGTCGATTCGCTGGCCCAGGGCGGTATCAGCCGTCGCAACGGTCTGCTCAAGCTGACTGAGTGAAGACGAAACATTCCCGACCGTGCTGGAAAGCTCATTAACGCTGGTCTGAACCTTCCCTACGTCCTGGGCATTTTTGGCGATATCTTTCGCTTGCTGCTCCAGTTCGTCGTTAGCCTGTTTGATATCGTTAGCCATGCCAGCAATTTTTTCGTTGCTGTCCACCGCGTTCTCGATCAGGTCTTTGAACGTTTCCGACTCTTTCATATCCTCCAGAATGTCATTGGTTATTTCGCTGACATCTATCGAGGACGTGCCCATGATCCAGTCGGTCCAGTCCCCGGCGTTACCGATACGGTCAATCAGGCGCGCGCGGTACCACTGGCGAACGCCGGCAGGCATGGGGCCATGCTGATAATCTGCAGCCGGGTACGGCACCAGGACCAGCAGTTCAGGATTGGCGTAGTCGGCAGTTGTGGCGCGCTGAATCTCTGTATAGGCCGTGTCGCCTGAGCCATCCGGAAATTTCCATGTCAGGTCGATATGCCAGACCACATCTTCGGTCGCCAGGAAGTTGAGCGGAGTACCCGGTTTTCCCGTTTTACCGGAGAGATAAGTTGTTTCACCGTATCCCCATGGTGACGACGTATCCTGCGCATTCAGTGCCCGTACGCGCACGTCATAGCTGCCCGAATAAATGCCCTGAACCGAGAAACCCTGCGCGCTGGTAACCGGAACGTTTATCCAGTCCCCGTTGTCCTTACGCCACTGGGCAACATACCGGATTGCGCCCTCTACCTTATCCCATGACACGTCCAGGCTTGCTACAGTCAGCCCCTGAGACACATGATCGCTCTCAGTCACCACGATATTCTTCGGAGCAGACAGGACGCTTATCGGCGTGACGGTGATCGGGGGAGACTCGACCCGAACGCCGTCATCGATGTAACGATATTTGTTTGGATCGTGCTGAACGGCCGTAATAGTGAAACCGCCTGTGCTGTCGTCGTTAGCCGCGATTGAGGTGACCCTGAAGTACTGTATTGCGAGGTTATCACTGTCTATCGCCCAGACAGCGCCCGCCACAGGAACCTGACTGAATGCCGTAGCCACCGTCACCGTTTTTTTATCGGCGCTCACCGCGCTGATTGTCCGCGTCTGGGCTTTTCCGTCGGGAAGGTTAACCACCAGCCGGTCTTTCGCCGCGTAGTCTATTTCTCGATCAAGGGTAATCTGGCGGCCGTTGACCGCGCTTATGCGGCCCCCGTTCTCCTTACCAGAACGGAAAGGATCGGCGACACCGATAATTTCAGCGGGCAAAGGGATATAACCGTCCAACCCCACGCCAAACGATACGGTGCCGTCTTTGGCATTGGAGAGTAATACCCAGCGACCGCGCCGGTGCGCTTCACTTTGCGAGGTGCAGCCGATTGCGGTCAGGGACGTCTGCCGGACGTCGTAACGCTCTACCAGCGCCGAATCGTAGACCCCCTCAACGGTATCGCTGTAATGATTCTGCGGATCGGACCAGGACACCAGGCAGGAGCTGTAGCGATTCTTGTATGAGCCGCCCGCATAAGTAAACAGCCCATCGATAACGTTTGAGGAGTTATAAACCCAGTCAACATCGTCCTGCGGGACGTCTGCCTGGACATAAATCTGATCGTTGCCCCAGAACGTTATTCCACGAAATACTGCGGCGAGATCGTTAAGTACCTGCCAGGCGTCCTCCTGGGCCTGAATGAAAACGTTGCAGGTGAAACGCGGTTCGGTGCCACCGGCGCCGTCGGAAACCATTTCGTCACAGTACTGGGCGATTGAATACAGCGCCCACTTATCCACCATGGACGCATCCACGCGCGTGCCCATGCCGTAAATTTCATCCAGAACCAGATCGTAAAATATCCAGGCGGGGTTATTGGACCAGGCCATTTTGAACCCGCCGTACCATGAGCCAGAATAGGTTCGGGTTACCGGATCGTAATTATCCGGAACCTTAATCAGCTTGCCTTTTATCTTACAGGTCACTTTCGGCGCGCTGCCGTTGAACTGGCTGCTGTCCACTTCGACATACAGGAGCGCAGTTAAAGGATAACGAAGCTTGCTGTCGATGACTTCAGCATAGGAAAACACCTTGAAGGCGTTAACCAGTTTCGAATTTGATCCGCTGGCATCAGCCGTAATACGCCTGACCCTGACAGACCAGCCGGACATGGATTTTGGCAGATCGATACGGTGGTCACGCTGATATTCCGTCGTGGTCTTTCCGTCAAACTTGCCGTTTACAACCGTTTTCCAGGCGCCGCCGTCCGTTGATAAATCGATCGCATACTCGGTGACCGTGCCCACCATATCGCCGTTATCTTTATAGAGATACTGGACCGGAAGGCTGAGCTTGATGCGGATGGCATCCAGGGAAAGGTTGGTAAACTGGCGCGTCCAGGGCGCGGTTGTGGTGACAGTTGTGCCCACCGCCAGCTCGTTATCGACCTGGGGCATCCCGGCAATATAGGTCTGGTCCTGTGTGCCCTTGCGGAACTCCCATTTCACGCCGCTGAAGTTGTATTCCCCGCTGTCGTTTGCCAGCGGCGTATCGTTGAGAAAAATATTCTGAGCGGTCAGGTCGCCCTGTATTTCCCCCTCAGAAACGGCAATGAGCATTTTTAATTTTGCGACCGACAACAGATCGTCAGGCTGCTCAACAGGAGTATGTGAACTGCCACCTCCCCCTTTGGCACCCTGCAGGATGGTTTCTTGTTTAAGAAGCTGCATTTTTTCACCCATAAAAAAAGTGCCGAAGCACCTTTAAGTTAGTGGCCACAGGCCTACTGCTGATCGCTCGAGTACATACCGGCGCTGACTATCGCTCCCCCTGCCTCAGTCAGACCGTAGGCCAGGGGGACAGGATGCCCCATAGCGACGGTATTGACCGGCGCCCCGAAGGCATAGTTAGGCGTGTTGTCCGTGCTGGAGGATTTACCCGCGCCGAAGGATGGCTGGGGTGTGAGCATCTGGACAACGCCGCCCAGCATCATTGACACCCCAACCCCGGTCAGAATTGACGTGGCGCTGATGGCTGTTGCACTCATGGCCGCCCCCCAGGCTGCCATGCTCGCACCAGCGGTAAAGAATGCAGCGACCAGCGCAACAGCGCCGACAACTATCTGCAGGACGCCCGAACTTTTGGCCCCCTCATAAACGGGCACGATCCGGTACACGCTTCCACCGCGGGTCATATCAAACTCTTCCAGCCCGATATTGTTGTCACCGTTAAAAAAGGCGAAACGGATCCCCTTCATATGTGCTTCCGACATATATTTTTTGAATCCGGGAACCTGTGAACACATGGCCCTGAGCATCTCGCGCAAGTCGGCAACATCAAACTGAACGCGTTTACCGAATTTTTTAGCCATTTTACCTTCGAGAATAAGCGTCTTAACCATGCATTCTGTCCTTATGCCTGACCACCCGGACCGTTCTGTCGCGATAATATTTTCCATAAGGCGTTCGCGAAGATAGATGCCCGAACAGATGATGGAGAATGTTGTTGTCACCCACATATACCGCGGCGTGATTAGTCACGGATGCCTGCACACTCATCATGATGATGTCCCCTGGCTGCATTGCACCAGCGGCTATCTCAACAAATCCCTCACGCTCCCAGTTGTCGTCGTAGAGCCGCTCCTTTCCACTTTCCCACCATTCGTAAGGTACTGAATAATTGCCGAGAACAATGCCGTATTCGCGCAGATAAAATTCACGGATAAGCGACCAGCAGTCGGCGTAACCCAGCACCCACTGCCGCCCGGCATAATCCCGGTCTTCACGAGGGGAAATCGTACAAAAATCCCCGTCCGGCCAGGACATGATCCCCCACTCAATACCCGACCAGTCGCACTGGATACGGTCCAGCTCTGAGGGTACCAGCCGAACCACATCCGGATGGGAGTGAATAAGCATGATGATCTCACCGCGCGCGCGGGCAGCGAGCTGGTCTTCCGGGGAGAGCGTGAATGTCTCCTCGGGCTTATCGGCAATGTTGCGGCAGGGAATAAAGATTTGTTGCTGGCCTGACTGAACAATCAGGCCGCAGGCTTCTTTGGGGTATTCAGCAGCGACGTGCTGACGGATAGCATCCAGCAATTTTTCACGCATTTTATTTCCCCTGCAGGTTTGCAGCCGGAAAACCGCCGAACGGCAGCGGCGCGTCCGGGCCGTGACGATCCTGACAATCCTGCCGGCGGCCGCCACATACATCTTTCGACGGGTCATCGGTCGGTGTACCGTCTTTGGTAAAGTATTTCGTGCCGTTGTAATCGCATCCGGTCCCGCTTCGGTACCAGCCCCGCATACACCAGGTGCAGACAGGCGTAATCTGCCGTGTCGGCAGCTGCAGGCTCTGAATATCGAAAGGAGAACACAGCTCGAAATCAACCTGTACCCGCGTCTCTGCGGTTTTAGCATTGACGTAAAAGAGCTGTACGCGCTCATCGGCCGGGCTGGCACCCGGGTTACCGTTTTTCCAGTTGGCGGCATCGAGATACTTCGAAAGCGTGGTGTGGATTTTGACCTTAGCCCTGACCATATCGTCATATTCAAGACACAGCGCGGTGACATAGTTTCCGACGTTCCCGACGGACAGCGTGGGCGTTGGCTGGGAACCTGTACTCGATAACTCCATCCCCTTAAGTTCGTAGGGATGGGGATCGTACTGGTTTCCCTGCCAGATAATGGCGGGCAGATTTTCTGCGGCGAAGGCTGCCCACCCCTCTTCCTGAATATTGTGCGCATGAAAACGCAGCACCTGATCCATACCGAATTCAGTGCCGTCGATCTCAATCAGCTGAATAACGCTGCCGGGCTCAAGCTGTTGTATGTCTGCCGTAAAACTCATACTCCCCCCATAAAAAAAAGCCGCCCGGAGGCAGCTTTCAGTGTTTGTCGAGAAAATCAGGGCGCGAACGCCTGTTCAAAAGTGAAGGCCACAGTGGCTTTTTTCCCGGTAGGGAAAGAAACGCTGAACGAATCGGCCTTCATTCTGAACAACTTTTTTTCACCCCATGGCGTGGTCCACCAGAACGATTTAGTAACGTGAGACATCAGAAAAGCACGCAGCGCAGCCGCCTCCTGTCTGGTTCCAGTCCAGTCCAGATTCCACGTTTCCTGTTTGTCGTTGATCCCCATCCCTGCTATCTGTTTGTAGCCATCCCCGAACTGGGCCTGCAGCGTTCGGGCTGTTTCAGTGCCCTGCGCGGTTTTGCGCGTGCGCCAGGTAAACGTGTCCGTCACTGTGTCCTCCTCGAATAAAGCACGCCGCCTGCGGACATTTCTTTTTTCAGTCGCTCGGTGATTGTCTGCTGAACAATCGCCTGCAGCTGTTTCGCCGTCCCCGTGGCGTTCGCCTGATTTATGTTTCCGTCTCCCCCCTGCTGGCTGATGCTGACTGGGGCATAAACACTTATCCCCCCCATACCAGCACCGACTGCGCTCCCGCCGCCGACCAGACCACCCGAGGCATACCCGCGCATCAGGCGATAGAGATTAGCCACGCCGATGCGGCTGGTTGATTCTTTGGTGAAGACGAATTCCCCGCGGTGAACGATACCGGCTGGCTCGTACTTGCCGCCGTGCCCGGTAAAACCGCCCACGTCAAAACCCTGTGGCCGGTATGACGGGACCGCGAATGACTGACCGGCAGAGGAGGTTTTCGCCCCGCCGCTAACCCAGCCCATTGCACTCTGGATGGTGTAAGCCACCAGCAGCTGGTTGATAACGGACACAATCATTTTAAGGATCGAGCTGGTGAATTCCCTGAAGCTCGCCTTCCCGGTTGTCGTCAGGCTGGTAAGCTGGCCCGCCAGCCCGCTGAACGTAGCCTGAGAAATCTGCTGAACAGAGCTGAAAACGTTTGTCGCTGAATCCTGATATTCGGCCCAGCCCTGTTTCGCTCCGGCCAGCCAGTTTGCACGCAGGGCATCTTCAGCCTCGAACGTCGCCCTTTGCTCTTCGAGAACCTTTTGCTGCGCCTGAGGGTTGTACGAATAGCTTTCGCTGAGGCGCTGCAGCGTAGTTTGTCGCCCTGCTTCCCGGGTGGATACCCCCTCAGACTGAGCCTGCAGGCCCGCCCTGGCGGCTTTTTGCTGCTGCTCAAACTTCACGGCCTGATCGGCCAGTTGGTTGAGCTTTTGCTGTTGAGCAACCTTATCTCCCAGGTCGGCCAGCTGCCGCTTGTACTCGAGCGTTTCTTCCTTGTGCGCCAGCAGTGATTTTTCCTGCGCCGTAAGCTGACGACGCCCCGCGGCCTCCTGCAGAACGGTGAACTGATTTTCAGTCTGCCAGAGATCCTGACGCTGTTTGCTGATAACGTCGTTTACGCTGGTATGCTGCTCGAGCGTTTTAAGCTGGGCCTGAAGGGTGAGAAGTTCGGCCTGCGCCTTTTCCTCGGCTTTGTCACCAGCAGGGGCGGTATATCCTTTTGATTTAGGGACTTTTGGATCTTTATAGAGTTCCTCTATTCCCTTTCTGGCCTGAGCAATTTCTGCCTTACTGAGAGGCTTAACGCGCTGGCCCTCAGGAAGAAATTGCGTTTTTTTGACCAGTTCAGCATTGGTTGTGATGGCTTTATTGAGTTCCCTTTCCGCGTCTGCCCTTTTCTGTGCTTTGCTCGCGCCTGCGTCCAGGAACTTGTTCAGTATCCCCTGGGCTTTCACTCCTTCAGTATTCAACTGCTGCGATTTGGCCTGTGCCTGGTTGTACCCCTCCTGTGAACGAATTACAAAAGTAAGTTCACTTTCCTTCTGACGTAATGAGGCCAACTCTTTTTCTGCGGCCCCCCCATCACCAGTATTGCCCATTCCAAAAACACCCGGCCGGGTGTTATCCGTCAGTGTTTTTATCCGCGCCCTGACAGACTCCAGCTGATCGCTGGCCGTTTGCTGGCGACCAATACCCAGGGCGGCATCCCAGTAAGCACCCCAGGTATCCGTTACACCACGAACAAAGCGATCTATCAAACCCAGGTTATCAAGTATCTGCTGGCTTCGCTGTTGCTCAGCAGCACTGTAAGCCTGCGCGGCCTTTTCTCCTGCCGCCTCTTTATCCCCCCTGCGCTCAAGCTCGGAAATATATTGGAACTGAGCTGCCGAGAGGTAATGTAGCTGACTGTTAAGCTCTTCTGACGCCTGTGTTGGCGAATCATATAATTTCTTAAAGTTCGCGAGCGTTTTATCAACCGACTGCCCGACCGCGTCCTCCATTGCTGCAGCCGCCGTGGTGATGTATTCCAGCTGGTTTCCCCGGAACTTCCCGCTACCAACAACCTTCGCAAGAGTGGCAGCTGCATTTCCGGTGGTGACACCTGCCGTTTCTGAAATTTTGCGAGCTAAATCGCTCAGCTGTCCGGTTGTCTTACCGGCATAATTCCCCGTCAGAATAAGCTGTTTATTAAATTCAGATGCTTCACTGCTGCCTTTGTACCAGGCAAAGGCCAATAGTGCCAGCCCCCCGACAAGTCCACCCATAGCAAGACGTACTGGAGTCAGAGCCCTCAGAAAACCTCTGCTGCGTTCTGCATTCTCCGCCAGTGCATTGGCGTTTTCAGAAAGTGCATTGGCGTTTTCAGAAAGTGATTCCTCAGATTCATCTGCGGATGATTTAATCCCCAGTAATTCTTCTTTGATAATCTGGAAAAGATTACCGACTCCACCAAATGAATCGCTGATTTGCCCGCCCTGCTGCATCAGGACCATCCACAGCGGCATTCCACCTGCTATCGAGGTTGCAATATCCGTAAACTGAGCGGGTAACATACGGATCGCCTGGCGATACTGCCCGGCACTGAGCGTTCCTTTTCTCCATGCATTTTCCTGTTCCTGAAGTCTTGCAATAAGTGGTGCAGCTTCTTCACTTACACCCAGTTGCGCGGCCTTCAGATTCAGTAATTCGGTTCTGGATAATTTTTGTTCTTCAACCTGGGTTTTGAGCTGTTGAAGAAACCGGGATCGAGCCTGACTGGCTTTTTCTTCGGCCTGTTGTAGTTCTTTTTGCCGGGCCGTGGTCTGGGATATCAGCGCAAGATAATCCTGCTGCGTGATATTCCCCTGCGCACGGGCCTTCCGGAATTGCTCCTGAACCGACGACAGAGAGTCCGTTTCTCCGGTCAGCGACCTCACGCCGTCAATCTGTCGATAGAACGACGCCGCCAGCGCATCCTGTTGCTGCGCAAGCGCTGATGCCCGGGATGCGTTCTCCCTGAGTTGCTCACTTAATCCAGCCACTCGCTGGTAGGTTTGTTCAACGGACTCGCCGACTTTTTGCATGTCAGCGCTAAGACCAGCTGCAGCCGTTGACTGCTGAGCCAACATATCCGACATGGCCGCACCGCTGCCTGCCGCTGCTTTAGCAAGCGCCGAGGCCTGCAATTCTGCGGCCTGCTGCATACGTGTGCGGACTTTTTCGGATTCGTCCCCCATTCCGGTTAGCTGCCCCTTTATACGGGCAACCTGCTCGCTAAAAGTAGCACTGTCGACATCAAGGTTGATGACCAGGTCGCTAATCTGCTGGGCCATATCGGATACCTCCTGTTATCCCCTCAGCGGCGGTCATCAGCGTATCATCATCCGGCTCGTCATCGCTGATGACGCTTTCCGAAGGAGAAAGCAGGCTGAAATGTGCGGGGGTAAGTTCCGGATCGCGGAAGAAAAGAGTGGAGATGGAATAAAGCAGCCCGGAGAAATGCGCATCGAGCTGCGCGTCCTGAAAATAATGCTCCCGGTAGAACAGGTGCCAGTCGCCCAGTTCACTGGAAGTCATCCCAGCCAGCATGGCGCGCCAGTCGGGTCGACCGAACTCGCGCGCCAGATTCAGGACAAACTTCAGCTCGCTGGCAAGGGCTTTTCCGCGGTAACGGATTCTTCGTTAGCAGAGGAGTCAGTTAAACCCTCCACGTCCTGATGATCAACTTTCTCATCTTCAACGGGGAATAACATGCCTGATAGTAGCTTGACCTGCATTTCGGCTTTGCCGATAGCCTCCGGCGGCCAGCTGCTCAGGACCTGCTGATACAACGTTTCCACATCCGTGCCGGCCGGCTCGTTATGCCACAAAGACATCGCGATCAAGCGCGCACCGCAGCGAATATTTGAACCTATCAGCCGGGTCGTGACTTCCTGATCGCTTATGCCATCGCTGTCAGCGCTGACGGCCTTCTCCTCATTTGCCATAAACGTGAGGAACTCAATACGCTGAAGGGCCGACAGCTCGAAGATGGTCAGGGACTCTGTTTGCCAGGTGAACTTCTCTTTTTTCAGAAACATGCGTCCTTCCTTACGCTGCAGTTACGGTGACTTTGCAGACCGCAACGAAATTACCGTCGCTGGTCATAACAATAACGTCAGCGGTGCCTGCCGCCACGCCGGTGACGGTGATCGCGTTGCCGCTAACGGTGACCGTTGCTTTTGCCCCGTCGGAGGTTGCCACGCGGAACGAGGTATCTGAGGCACTGGCAGGGTTAACCGTCACATTGAGCGTTGTGGTTGCGCCGACGACCACGCTTGCCGTGGCTTTATCGAGCGTAACGCCGGTCACGGGGATATTCGGGGTCCCGCTTTCTTCTGCCAGTTCCGGCTTGCCGGTATTGGTGATTTTCGCTGTACGGGTAATGACCTCTTTTGCCGGAATGGCTTTACCCAGGCTGCTGCACCAGCCACGGAAAACGTCGACGGTACCGTTCGGGTATTTGATTTTGTAATAACGTACTGAGCCATCAATAAACCATGCGACAAGGTCTTTTTGCCCTTCTTCGCCCGGCTTCCAGGCGAGGGTGAACGAGGTATCGCCAGCAGATTTTGCCCCCTGGGCCGTCGCGTTCCAGTCGGCATCCTCGTCGTCGAGGTAAGTGTCGTCATACGATTCTGCGGTCATTTCGCCCGGCGTCAGCTCTTTAATTTTCGCCAGGCGGTTCCAGTCGATATCCGAGAGTGGGTTAGCGAAAGCGTTGCCCGTTCCGGTGTAAAGCCAGAGTGTGGTACCGGCACCTTTCACGGGGGCCAGCGGGTTTGGAGTAGGCATAAGTACCTCTTAAATTGAATAGGTGATTAAGTACGTGAAATCGACTGAACCCCAGGTGGCCATTTCATCATCCCGCTGATAGTCATAACCCTGCGGGGTGAACGTCTCGACCAGTTCGGTCAGACCCGGGATGAAGGCCATTGCCGGATACACTTTCTCTTCCATCCAGGAATCAAGCGCGCTGTCGGGGCTGGAGGCTTTAAGAAATACCTCGATGTGAACAACCGCCTGCCACGAATCTTCGTCAAGCGAGTCGCCGGTGTACTCCGCGTCAGAAAGGTATACAGCCACGGCAGGGAGATCCTGCTCTTCAAGAAAAACAGGGCGCCCGTCAAACCAGGTGACCGTGTCGGTGATCTCGGCTTTCAGTTTTGCCAGAATGGCTGCACGAATTGCGCTGTGTCTGTTCATCGCTTCAGGTGGATCCTCAGTTGGTTTTTCAGGGCTGCGGAAAGTTCTTTGGGCATATCGCTTTCAATAAGGCGCTTTGAAATAGCGGTGAAGGCCACGGTGAGCGGTGTCTCAAGAGGAACTTTGACCACATCAATCGGATAACGGGCCTGACCTACGCGCCGCATGACCTGCCAGCGCCCGTTCGAGAGCTGTTGGATAAAAGCGTTACGAAAGGTATAGGGCCCGATTTTAAGGACGCTGCCCGCTCCGATTCTGGCCCCTTTTTTACGCGAGAGCCGGACGCGCGCCGTGCCGAGCTTTATCGCAGGAAGATTACCGCGGTTGATTTTTATCGACGCGACCGGGCGATCGTGACGAGCCTTGCGCAGACGGGAACGCTGGCGGACCAGACGAACCGGAAGTCCCTTTTTCCGGTTATCATCAACTGTTGCTTCTTTCGCTACAGCTTTGCTCCCCTGGCTTATCGTTCTGCTGGCCACCCGGTTTAGTGCTTTTGCGGTTGCCTCAGGAACGATTAACCGGCTGAGGCTGTTCAGGTTCTGAATAGCCCTTTCCAGTCCTTTCACAGACATAGCGCCTCCTCATTCGAGATGGATGCGGGGTTTTCCGTTGAACATGTCATAGCGGGTAACGGTCAGGTTCTTACCGTCGTAGTCGACGCTGTCGTTTCGGCGTGGCTGGTAAAGCTCAGAGAAAACCACCAGCGAAGTACCTGTTCCCGACAATGGTCCCATTTCCTCGAGTTGATCGGCTGGAACAACGTCATAGCTGCTGCCATTGATGATCGCTGTCTTTCCCATCTTTTTTATGGTGGCCGCGTCCATGCGCGCCGCCATCCGGTCAAAGGGGTTAGGCATTGATCTTAACTTCAACAACGGTGGTGTTTGCCCCTGCATCTTCCCAGGCGATGCCCGCGGCAACGGCGTCCGTTTCTTCGATCGTGATTTTGCCGTCCTTCAGATACACCTGCGCCCCGGCATTAACCGCATCTGCGGATACTTTTGGCAGAAGGAAAACACCCTCAGTAAAACCGTCCCCGGTATCGCCAGCCGGGATATCGGTAATTGCCACCGCGATAAGTTTTCCAACAACAACCGGGTCGCCGCTGTGAACATCGGTTGCACCGCCGTTTACCAGAGGGATCGTTTTCCCGTCCTGCGCATAGTTCTTAGCCATAACTTCTCCATTCAGCCCCTTGCGGGGCTGGTTTCAGGTATAAAAAAAGCCCTTACGGGCGTCTGTTTGTCAGGACTGTTTTTTACTGACCAGAGGATTTGGTCATGCCGCGATAGTCCAGCGGCGCCACACCGGCATCAATACGCACTTTCGTGGCGATACCATCAGTGGTGAAGCCTTCCTGCTGATCGATGTATGGCGTGTCGACGCCGTTGAGATAAGCGACCTCGATGGTGTCGGTGCCCTTCGCGGCAGCCAGATACCAGGCTTTCGCATCAGCTTCATCCAGGCGTGGTTCGGCAATAACTTCTGCAAAGTTCTGGATAGGGTTAACGATCCCGGCATTGATGTCTGCACCTTTAACACTGGCCGACTTGATGGTCTGATTTGCCAGAGTTTCCAGGGCGACGGGCACCAGCATGTAGGCCGGACGGATATTCAGGGTTCGCTCCCCCTCCTTCTGCAGACGCATCAGCTTGCGCGATTCGTCCAGGCTGGCCACAGAAATTGCGCCCGAGCTCAGGTTCTTGTGATCGGCATGGAACAGCGCCTTTCCGTCTGAGAGTTTCGGGTTTTTGGTCAGAATGGCGTAAACCAGATCGCCAATCGTTGCTTTCGCCGCGCGCCCCATCTTCATCGGTACGTCGGTAAGCTGGTTCAGATCGTCGTTGATGATCGCCTGGCGGGTTACTGAGAAGATTTCACCATACGTGGCAAGCGCGATGGTTTCGCCTTTGTCACTGGTAGTGATGTACTTGTACTCAGCCCCTTCGCGAACCTGTCGCAGAGAAGGGAAACCACCCATGCCGACACGATGCGCCGTTTTGAAGTCCGACAGCTGGCCTTTTTTGGTCCACTGTTCGAAGGTTTCCTGCGCCTCGTCCCAGCCCTGAATCAGCGCTTTGTTCGCAACATCAAGCAGAATGTTGCCAAAGTCAGAGGTGCTGTGGGTCAGCGCCAGGCCAACCATCTGCATCGGGTTGTAGCTGGCCACGCCGATACCTTTTTCAGTCAGGGCCATACGCGCATACTCGCGCAGCGTCATACCGTTATAAACGTTATCCCGCTCCTGACCTTCGAACCCGGCACGCGCCATCAGTGCCTGGCGAATACCATCCGCGACGAAGTTACCATTGCCCGCATGAATATGCGGCTGGGTGGTTTTATTGGACGGCGTGGCCGTTTTACCGAGTTCTGCCAGCAGCAAATCTTTCGCCTTATCGACGGAACAATCAGGGTCGGCCACACACTGATTCTGCAGTTCCATGTGCTTATTGCCGAACATGGCAAAGAGATCGCCGATAGCGTTAACACGGGCTTTCTGCTCAGCCAACACCTGCGCGCGGATCACATTTTCATCCGGTGCCGGGTCTGTTTTTGCCTGCGGTGCCTGAGGCTGGGTAATAACCGGGTCACGCTGGGTAGTGTTGCGCGGCGGGGTGATCATGTTGCGAATGCTTTTTGGCATTTTTTCAAATTCCTCAATACGTTTTGAATGAATACAGGCCATAGCCTGAAGGGATGGTGTCACCTGGTCGGCAAAACCCAGTTCAAGGCACTCGCTGCCGTTCATCCAGGTTTCGTCCTCCAGCATTGCCGCAATTTCTTCGGTGGATTTTCCGGTTTTCTGCGCATAAGCCGGGATAAGAACGGATTCAACCTTGTCGAGAAGATCTGCATAGTCGCGCATATCGCTCGCGTCACCACCAGCAAACCCCCAGGGCTTATGGATCATCATCATCGTGTTTTCAGGCATGATGACCGGATTGCCTACCATCGCAATCACCGAGGCCATGGAGGCCGCGAGACCGTCGATATGCACGGTAATCGCCGCGCCGTGGTGCTTCAGCGCGTTATAAATAGCAATACCGTCGAAGACATCACCACCTGGCGAGTTGATATAAAGGTTGATGTGGGTGACGTCCCCAAGTGCCCGGAGATCATTGACGAACTGTTTCGCCGTTACGCCCCAGTACCCGATTTCGTCATAGATAAAAATGTCGGCCTCGCTGTTATTGCTGGCCTGCATGCGGAACCACGAATTACTTTTTGCGCTGGCTTTCGGACGGTGGCGCGCCCGGTTCTTTGGCTTCGGCACTGGTGCCTCCTTTATCATTGGCGGGGTCGGTGTCAAACACCAGTCCCTGTTCACGGTTCTCGTCAACCTCCGCTTTACGGCGTGACTTAACATCATCCGGGTTGCGACCGCTGGCACGTATCCAGTCGGATTCAGTAGCAGCACCGCCGCGGATCTGCGTTTTCCAGGCATTCGCTTCTTTAACGGGATCAATCCACGGCATAACGGGCCCCGAATAAACCGCGTTATAAAGCGAGTCCATATCGATGCCTCTCGGCAGCTTGATTTCTCCGGCAGCAATAGCCATCTTCAGCCAGGCCCGGTACATGGGCCGGGTCACTGAACCGATGAACCAGTCCTGAAGAATCAGATATCCGTCGGTTGACTCGACAAGCTCCTGCCGCTGGGCACTGTACGTTCCGTTGTAGTTTCTGGATGTGCTGGAAAAGCTGAGGCGACTGCCGGCAGACACGGCACGCAGCTGTCCGTTACGAAACGACTCGAGGTTAGGGTTCGGGCGATCGGATTTAATCATCCCGATTTCTTCCCCGGCCTGCAGCTCGTCATAGAGCATACCGGGCTGAATCATCAGCTCGCGGTCATCGCTGCTGGAATCAGACTCGAAGCTCTGTCCGTCGCCTTTTTTGATATACATGCCGAGTGCGGCAGCAATTCTGGCAGCGGTAAGCTCCGAGTCCTCGTACTCTTTCAGCGCGCTCAGACGCATCAGAACACCTGACAATAGAGACGTTCCGCGGGTCTGGTGCAGGCGTCGTGTGAATTTGAGATGAAGCATGTTTTCTGCATCTATCTCTTTGGTATCGAACTGACGCCCGGATACTGGCAGGCTTTTATAGACCTGATATTTTTTCGGGCGCCCCCAGTTATCGACAAAAACGCCCTGATTGAGCTGGGTGGCGGCATCGCTGTTCATCGGCACGAAGTCCGGCTCCAGCGCTTCCAGCCAGAACGGCACGCCAGCAACCGGCTGAAGACCATTTCCGGTACCGCGAACCAGCTGAGCAAATACCTCACCGTCCCGGAGCCACGTTCGCAGCATCAGCCGCTCCAGCATGGGGCGGGTAAACTGGGTTGTAACATCGGGTCTTACGGACCATTCGCCCCACTTTCTGCGGATGTCAGTGGCCAGCTTTTTAGCTATCTTCCCGTTAGTCAGCATCGGATGCGGTTCAACTATGATGCCCTTCGCACCCACCACCCTTTCTTCCAGCTTGTCGAAAACGCCAATCACCAGATCGTGGTTGTTGTCCAGCCAGCGCGCCTGCTGCCTCAGTGAAACCGCCCCCATCTGGCTGAGCTGATCGGCTGAACGATTTTCCTTCTGGGCTTTGTGGGTACGCGTTTGCTTTACCGCCTCATACGCCTTAATAACTGCGCGGGCACGCAGGCGTGAGGCTTTCCAGCCTGGTGAAAACAGGCCTATCGCATCATCTAAAAAACTCATCCAAACCTCGCCAGCCTGTAGCCGGGTCGCCCGCGGCGTTTGTTATTGAGCGTAGCCAGTCGTCGCTCCCATTCCTGACGGCCTTTTCTGATTTCCGACAGGTTTTCGAGCGTCATCTGCTGCCCGTTGAAAGTGATTGATTTCCCCTCCAGAACAGACAGCTCGGCTGCAGCGTAGCTGTCGATCATGTTTTGAATATCTGCTGGATTCACACCCAACCTCCTGACGAAGACCACGGATTAGCCTGCTCGGTTACGGGCTTCTCACGTTTTGGTTTTGATTTAGATTTCGGCGCAGGCGGCGGGGATGGCATTTCGCCAGTTTCCGTCTGCGTGTCCTCGATCCACGTTTCCCGCCGTGCCCACTCAGGAGCTGACGGCCATTTGATTTTTTCGTAACCACTAAGGATGGCGAGCGCGTCGGCATAAACGAGCAGGTCAAATGCTTCGTTTGCGCCCCGGCCTGGCTTACTCCATTTCCCTTCATTCGAGCGTTCCTCATACGTCAGTTCGTCATAGAACCAGCTGCCCAGCCAGGCGGGGAAATGCACATAGCCAGGGCCGGGTGAATCACGCCACAGCGCATTATTCACTCGGTCTTTAAGGGCATCGGTCTGGAGAAGATAAAGAGGCACATCACCCGTCGCCTGTGCGCGGCGCGTTGATCTGCCCGTGTTGTCGGGAAACGTTCGCTGGATAAGTTTGCTGCGCCTGACGCTGTCCCCCTTGAAGAGATAGATACGCTTACCCAGCCCCTCACGGCGACATCTGCGCCAGAATTTGTAGGCATTATCCGTCACGCCATCTTCACCCCCTGAGTCCACGGCCATCGACATCAGCCGCATGCCCTTTGACGGGTCAGCTGCGAGTGGCCACGTTTTATCAAAGACGTCGGTGAGTAAAAGATCCCAGTCCTCCGGATAGCTCGCCGGATCCACCTGAATGCTTTCCCCGTTGCCGTCGCAGCGCAGCGAATGCCGGATGTTGTAACGGTCAACTATCCAGCGCTCACCCATACTTCCATAACCCGTAATCTGCACAACAAAGCGCCGGTTGCGCCCGGCCTGCACGTCCACGGTCGCAGTGAGAAACTGCACGCCATCGGGTACCGAACGTTTTGGGACTTCTTCGGCACGCTGCTCGAGCAATTCACTTTTACGCTGCTCCATGCTGGCCCGCGGCAAATAGGGCCTGCCGAAATCGGTGTTGATCACCGTCTTCAGGGTTTCTTCGCTGCGCGTGGATTCATATTCCTGCTCGGCGGTCAGGAACTTATAAATAAGCTGCGCCCAGGTCTGGTAAGCAGCTGCCGGACCTTCCATCCAGAAGGAGGCAATACGGGAACGACGGCCATCACCGCTAACCTGGCCTTTCCTGTCGATGGTTTGCCCGTCCCGGAGCCAGACACATTTCATGTTAAGCGCACGCTTCATGTCCGGTGTGATCCTGCCTTTACAGGCCGGGCACTGTAGAAAAGCCGCTTCGCTGGCAAGCACAGGATCGCTGCTGTCGCGGTACCCGGTCATATTGTCCATTTCCGGCTGGAAATATTCGCCGCAATGCGGGCATGGCCAGTAAAGACGACGGCGGTCACCACGGTTATAGAGCGATAAAATTCCGGTGGTCGGAGGGGCTTCATGGGGCGTGGAACGCCGCCATTTTGTGTCTCTGATATCCCTCCCGGGCGAGCTTTCAACCAGCGTCATCCCGGAGGACATGAATGTCGTGGTACGCTTCGATGCCAGTGAAAAAGCATCCCCCTCCCCGTCGATATCTTCCGGAAAGCGGTCATAATCCGTCAGCGCCACACTCTTATAGTC
>OAWV01000922.1_pt1 | contig 18138 bp, 18 predicted proteins | sample 1495551 | NCBI WGS metagenome assembly OAWV01 (sample SAMEA2580245, study PRJEB22360) | human gut metagenome | biome: human gut; feature: human-associated habitat; material: faeces | place: Denmark | collected 2008/2010 | reverse complement strand
AGATGAAGGAAAGGGGCTAAATTTATGCCTAAAAATAAGGTTTTCGGACAGGCTGGGGGGGTATTCCTTTGTCATTATACAGAGAGTTTTGCAGTGGCAGGAGCAGGCATCCCAAGATGGTTGCAATGTGCCAATAAATTTCCGTTGGGAATGATTATCAATGGAGAATTTTGGGTATGTGTATTTGCAATTTTGAGTGGATATTTACTTAATAAGAAGAATATAAAAAATGGAATAGATTTGATAAAAATATGTATAAACAGATATATTAGATTTGTAGTACCATTTTTCTTTGCTAATTTTTTTGTGTATATTTTATATAGTTTTGGTTGGTTTTCCGCACAAAAATGCGGTATGATTATAAATAATGAATGGTTATTGAATCAGTATACAAATACGATTGGATTTATTAGTGTTGTGAAGAATAGCCTTATACTAGGAAGTGAGCTGAATAATAATTTTTGGATAATCAAACATATGTTGCTGGGCTCTTGGTTAATTTATATTTCAAACTATATATGTTATAAGTTTCATAATCAAAAAATAAAAATTATTATAGCAGTAGGGTTGCTGCTATTTCCATATACATTTTTTATAGGTGCGACATATATAGGAAGTTTGTTATTAGAAGTATCTAAGAAACTTGAGTCTGTGTATCAAAGGAAAAAACTTATAATAATTTACTTTGTGCTAATGCTTGGGCTAACATCGGGAATACAAAATGTTGTAGCAGAACTTTTGAAAATACAATGGTTACATATCAATCAATATTGGGAAATTTTTTATGCAATGAGTATGCTAGCCTGCATCAGTTCAGAAAACCAGTTATTAAAGAGGTTTGATAATTGGCATATAGATAAATTCGCTAATCAATCTATGACCATATATTTATTGCATTGGCCAATTATCTGTTCTTTTAGCACTTGGTGTTTTGTTGAGGTGATGGGAAGATTCCATAATTTTTCCATATATTATTGGAGTACGCTAGGTGCTACAATTATTGTTTTAGGAATTACGGTGTATTGTTATGACAAAGTGTTTGGAAGGGTTAGTAATATATTTTTAAGAACAGTTACTTTTAGGTAAATGTAAATGAAGGTGATAAGGTATGAGATTAATTATTATTGGTGCGGGAGGTCATGGACAAGCTGTCCGCGAAGTTGCTAGTGCATTACGAAAATATGTTACTGCAGATGGAAATGAAAACATATTATTTTTAGATGACAGGTATAGAGATGCTGCCAATAGAGAACAGCGATATGGAACAGTGATTTATAAAATAGCAGGTATGTGTAATGAATACCGGACGTATATAAATCAAGATACAGAGTTCTATCCAGCATTTGGAGATAATAAGAGAAGACTAGAATGGAAAGAAAAAATTGTACAAGCAGGTGGCAAACTGGCAACGATTATTCATCCTACAGCATATATTGCAAAAAGTGCAGTTATTAAGTCGGGTACAGTTGTTTTTCCTAAGGCAATAATTAATACGGGCTGTATAATTGGAAATGCATGTATCATTAATATGGGAGCGATTGTAGATCATGGGTGCGTTTTAGATGATGCATGTCATATTAATTCAGGGGCTATAGTTATGGCAGAAAACAATGTGCCAAAATATACTAAAGTTGATAGTGGTGAAGTGGTCGAAGTCCGAAAATGGAGAGATTAAGTATAAATACTGAAGGAAGATGAAGATATATGAAAACTATTGGAGGTTGAGAAGTATTTGATTAATGATATTAATAAGTCTTTTTTGAAGTATGTAAGAAGATTTTATATATTGCCGATAAGTAAAGTATTAGGCATAATGGCAGTTTTGATTATGATATGGATAATTCTACGAATGCTAAGGAAGAGTAAATGCAGTATATGGAAATATTTTAATATTGTATTACATGTTTTATCTGTATTATTTATTATAAGAATGACTTTATTAGGAAGAAAAGTGGGAATAAGAGAATTAGAATTAATACCATTTTATACATTAACAACGATTCCATACAATAATGAAGCAATTAGAACATTACTGATGAATATAATATTGTTTGTACCGTTTGGTCTGACTGCTCCATATATGATAGGAGAAAAAATAAAGAATGAATATCTAAAATGGGGAATATGTATATTAAGTGCTGGTGTGTTAAGTATATTAATTGAAAGTTTACAGTACTGTCTGGGGGTAGGGAGAGCTGAAATAGATGATGTGATTTGTAATACGTTAGGTGGGGGATTAGGCGTGCTTGCGGATGTTGTAGGATTTTGGTTAAATGGTCGGCGACGAAAACAAAGAATATAAGATTTTCAAAATCCTTTCTTTAGATAGTGTCGTCGGTCTTAAAATATGAGATAAATTGGATTGAAATGAAAACTAAATATTTTATAGCAAAAAATCAAATTAGAAGCTTAAAGAGTGAATTACAAAGGACGGTGATAAAATGTCAAGACCTAAAATTCAACCGGATTACAATGCAGAAAAAGTGGTGAAAGAATTGATTAATGCAGTTGTTGAATCATATGAGGAAACCGGTGAGTTGAAAATTACAGCAAATGAGTTTAATATGTCTCCGCTAAAAATAAGAAAAATGCTAATTACTGCAGGAGTGTATCATAGTGAAGTGTCAGATGAAATAAATGAATTATATAGTCAGGGGAAGTCTGTTAGTCAGATCATGGAAATTACCGGATTGAAGAAATCTTCAATAAATGGATATTTACCATATTCTAAAGTTATTTACAAACCAGAGAAGATTAGCCTGAATGCTGCCAGGATAAAGGTATATAGGGAGCGAAAAGAGATTGTAGATATGCTGCAGAAAGAAATGAATGATAGTATTTTGTGGAGAGGGATAGTTTTATTTCAAAAATATCCGTTTCACACGTTTACAGGACTTCCATTTTCATATACATTGAAAATAGGAAAGGGCGGAGAGTATACGAAAGAACTTTTGGTAAATCGTAGAAATAAAAGTAAGAGTCTGACTTGGAGTTCAGTAGAGTTGGCACTTGAGGAAGCATTGAAGCAGCGAGGGAAGATTATAAAAAAGCCCAAAGATATAGGCGATATTCGTGGAATTTCCTACTTGTATCCCATATTTTATCGTATAGGATTGATTGACATTCCGGAACAGGTTGCAACTAAGATAGAATTGACAAAAAGGCAACGGCAGCAAGGGCAGAGAGAATAAAGGCACATATATCTTAGCGAAGTGTAGAAGAAATAAAATTATGGGTTGACGAACATATGTTCTAATGATATAATCCTAAATGTATAAAGGAAGCAGGAGATCGGCCCTGGTTCTTTTCGCGTAAATCTATATGGTAAGCAACAGTTAAAAGCTGTTTCGGGATGGCTTATCAAAAACTCATCAGCGGTTTTCTTTCCCTTATCCGTTTGAGTGGTATTTATTACTTGGAGGACTGGAGATGAGATCAGATTTGAGAAAAGATTATAAAAAGGAAAATGTGGTTGCAGCAGAACAAATGGAAAAAGCATTGTATCTGATGGAGGTTATCAGTACCATTACGGATCGGGGGAATAATGCAGAAGTTAGGCGCAAGAAAGATGGATCTTTAACTGTATACGAAGTAAAGAAGAATATAGTAACCGTTTGATAAATTGGTATTAAGCGAAAGACTAATAGGAGTCAGGAACATTCAATAAAAAGAATATTTCTGACTCCTTTTGTAGTCTAAGGCTGTTGATTCTTAAGAATACTGGATAATACACGGTCATCACCATGACGGATGTGATAAGTCTTTTCCAGTGCAGAGGCATTGCACAATTTGGATACGGATTCTGCGTATACAGAAAAATCTACATCAGTAGTTAAGGCTGATTTGTCGATTGAATAATAATCCTTGGCAATGTTCAAATGATTTACTAAGTTTTTCTTGAAAGCGGGATCAATATCTTCTCTATTGAGAAAATCCTCCATTTGTGATTTTGGAATGATAATACGATTGTTTTGTAATCGTAAAATGCCTTGAATCAGCTCTTGTGTAGCAGGATTCACAGTCGGATATTGTTCTGTATTACATAAACAAAAACGATGTATAGCCGGGTAACGGATTCTTCCGGAAGAAGACGTTGCTGCACAGCCAACTATGCAGGCAAGTTCTTTGTTATTTAAATCGCCGTGATCAAAGACAAGAAACCACATATCTCCATATCGGCTACAGACTAACTGACAAAACATCATTTTGGTAGTGGAATAAACCAGGGTTCCTTCATAATGTTTGGAAAAAGGTTCTCCATCGGGAGTTAAGTCTCCAGAATCTAAATCCAGTATAGCAGAACATTCATGTGTACCATATATGTCTCCAAGTTCAAGGATTCCATGAATAAGTGGCTTATCTTTTGTGTCCTCTGGATCAGCCGAGGTGGGAAGAAAAAATACATGGTATTTACCAGTGTATCCCTTGTAAGCAGAGTTATTAATATCATAAACGAGTTTATGTTGATTGTTATCCGAAGCAGTTTTGGCAAATTCTATTGAATGTAAAACAGCACTTAGATTAAGTTCTAATCCGTCACATATCTTTAATAATGTAGAAATTGTAGTGGAGGAAGGCTTCTTGAACATATTATCAATTGTTCGTGGGGAAACTGCACCATCCTTATTTGCACCACACAATTTAGATAAGCTTCTGGAGGTAAGATGGCGTTGCTCCATGATGTTATGAATATAGGATACAATACTTTTGATAATATCTGTGTTATTCATGAATGTATATCTCCTTCCAATATTTATTGATAAACATATTGTATCACTGATTGAAATAAATGGAAATTGTTAAAATAGTAGAAAAAATACGCAGATATTCGACTGAACGCGCAATATATTACGCGGGCGTTTGACAAGTGCGTAATATATTCATTTTGCACAAAAAAGAACGTTTTTTGAATACAGTTTATGGTAGATATTGACAAAAATACACAGTATTGCTATAATAAAAAAGTCCCACTCTCCTTGGCAAGAGAGCAGGAACTTTAAAAAACGTTTATACAGATAAATACGAAAGCACCCTTCTGGTCTGTATATTCCAATTGGCAGTTGGAATTTTCACGGGGATAAAATCGAATTTATCAGTATCCATATAATGTTGTATAAGATTCAGTTTTAACTTAAAACTGATAAACGCTTCATTATTATCAGAATTTTCTGCCATTTCTATATGCACCTCTTAGGGGTAAATTAGAAATGGTGAATTTCAGCGACATACACGTTTTTGGCTCAAATACAACATACACTAGTTTACCATTAGAAAAAGAAAACGTCAAGGACTTTTTGTAAGGTAAATGCTAAATTTGTGTAAAAATATAAAAAACTCAAACAATTTAAAAGACAAAATTCACTGAAGATCAACAATAGAATGTGAGCAAACAAATGAAAAATTATTTAACACAGAAAGCAGTACGTGTGGAGAGGATTGACCAGAAAATCACCAGCGTCATCAAAAAATCTGCTTGGGATAAGAAGATACGAAAAAAATTTATAACTGCAGATAATAAAATGACGGCAGTAGATGTTGGTGATTGGCTGTTGAAAAAACATTCGTCTATTATTGGAGACGGGCTTGTGGTAGAAACAAAGGATAGCAAAAGGATGAATCCACACACAGGATAACAGACAAAGACACTTGTAAACCCTACTTTTCTGGAACGGTTCTGTAAAAATAGCCGGAATAGAATGCCTAGTCATTTTGATTCCGGCTATTAGTTTCTCCATTTATAAGAAAACTGGAAGAAACAGAATCAATATATGTTCAGGGAAGGGGGTGGTTGGAATGTCATCTGACTGCAAAGGTCGAACCCAGAGGGAAATTGGGAAAGACATTGAAAACTGGCGAAAGAAGAAAACCACGTTATCGCAAGAGGATTTAGCATTAATGCTAGGTCTTAATGGGGACAGACAATATAGGCGTATTTGTGTGGAATGCAAATATGAGTTTTCTTTAAAACAGATCAGGCTTCTGGCAAAGTTAATGAATGTATCGACTGACTATTTAATACCGGATGCGGATTTTGAAGAAGATCCGAAATATATAGAAAATGTAATAAAAAAAGACAGTACATATTCTCAGGACAAACTGGAAGAGATTGTAATTGAAAATTCAGAAGTATGTTTAAGTGAAGCTGATCACAGAATAATGACATATGCAACAGAAATAATTAATATGAAAGAAGAGGAATTAAAAGAGGATATTGCAGATCAGATGGAAAGTACATTGAAAATTGCGAAAAGAGCATTAAAAAGGATAAGTTGAACGATCATTCGGATAAAAAGAAGAATGGTCGTTTTTTTATGCTGTTAATTAAAAGCGGACAAGGATGTCCGGTCATAATTTTAAAAATAGCACACGGGTGTCCGACTGGATTTCCCTAAAATTGATAATATAGGATCATCAAATGAAAGGAGGCAGCAGAATATGGACAGACAAGAGTATCTGGAGTTTATCAGACGCCAGCCATACGACGCAATGGGAGACTATAGTTTCCTTTTGGCTGAAGAGGCTGATAAAGATGAAAATACTGTGGTAACAGTAAAGACTGAAAATGTGAATGCGGATTAATCTGCGTACAGGGAAACCTGTATAGCTGATTGATATATGAAGCAGCAAAGAGAGACTTCGCAAGTCGCTCGGTATAAAAAAAACCGGGCAGATCGGAGTCTTTTTAAGCTGCTTTTTTGTCTATTGACCGCCCGGAACAGAAAGGTGATCAATATGACAATCAAAGAATTAAAGAAACAGGTTCCGGTAGTAAAAGGTATTGTGAAATTACCATCAGCAAAGGCATTAATGGAAACGGATGTTCCAGTAATCGCAGATACGAATGCAAGTGCAGATACATACCTGGGAGAAGGCTGTCGTGCAGTAGTCTATAAAAATGGCTTAGTTCTTTATACAAGTGGAAGATATGCGACAGTGTTTCGACTTCATAAATGCCGGGAGACATATGGCAATGGATCAGCAAAAGAATTTGTGGATGTTCCGTATCAGTTTATGCTGATGCTTGAAGGGGAACATAGACTTGAATACAATCAGGATACAAAAGAAGCTGGCTGGAACACATCTTCGGAGCTTTTGGAGGAAGAATTTGGTTATGAATTACCCGGAAGAGGAGATGTATTAGATGACCTTGTTACTGCGGAAACAATGAAATTCATTTTTTCAATTCTGACGGATAGACAGAAGGAAGTTGTTCGCCTGTTTTACTTTGAGCAGAAAAAACAGTCAGATATTGCCGAACTGCTTGGCATTCAGAGAGTGACTGTTGCGACAATCCTTAGAAGTGCACTTAAGACATTGCGTGATAGATGTCCGTCATATTAATTTCCATATACTTATATTATCGAGGTCTGGTTTCTGATGGAACCGGACCTTATTCCAACAATTCAACTTTTTTAATTTTTTTCAATTTCTGAACAACATTATACCCTCTGCCGACTGTATAGGTGTAGGGATTCAGAAAAAACAATTCAGTTAAAAATCCCATACAACGTACCTTGACAATTTCATACCAGCAGCGAGAGGATACCCGGAATTTTTCAGCTACGCATTCTTGCGGCGGAGTCCGGTGAAAACGTAAGGGGATACAGATGGGAGGCACCCTTTGCAGGAAAGATTACGAATTACCTCTTGCGGCTTAAATGCTTGATCCTTATTAAAATTGTTATTTCCATTTAATGGAGATGACAGCAGATACCATGTGGCGGTGTTTCGCTTTGTGCAGGTGCCGCCATATGCATGTGCTGTTATCTTTTTTAGAAATGTACAGGTATCAGTAACAAGAAAAGCAGGAGGTGGTTCCAATGATTGAATAATGCAGGTATAGACCCGCAAAAAGGAAGATGATGACAAGTAAATGAAAGAGAGGATTAAGTCAAAATGAAAATGAGATTTAAAAGATTTTTATCAGGAGTTATGGCAGTTGCGACATTAGCATCTGTGATTGTTCAGCCGATATCTGTTTCTGCATCGGAATTAGAACCGGAAGAAATACCGTTTGAGCAGCAGTATCCGGAATTAAAAGAGGTACAGGATTCTCTTGATTCGGATGAGATCGTAAAGGCAAATGATATTGAACTTTCTTATGGGCAGGAATTTGAAGTGGAAGTTGATCTGTCTGGAATCGAAGGTGTAGAGGAAAGTAAGATCAAGGTTTTGTTTTATGAAGCGAAAAATGAAGTTGGCACAGATTTTGACACACATACACCGGATACTTACAAGGCGGTCTATGCAGTAGAACCAGTCAGTGGTCATCCTGCTTATAGAATCAGCAGAAATATTACAGTAAAAGAACCGGAAACAGAAACGCAGTCAGAGAATTCCTCTGGTGTTACAGTGAATATTGATGATACCGGTGATATGGAAATGGCAGAAGCCGAAGATGGAGAAGCTGACTCGGAAAGCCAGTCAGAATCTGAAAAGAAATCACTTTATGATATGTCTTATGATGAAGTGATGGAAGCAGGAGCTGCACTGGTAGACGAGGCAATGAAATCAGGAGAGTCAGAAACAGCTTTTGAAGGTGAAAATCTGGAACTGTATCAAGCATATCAGAATATACTTATGGCAGGGAACAGTGACGGAGTTATGACTTTAGCAGATGCAGGTTCACTGGTAGTCAGAAATGCCAAAAATGGAACTGGTCAGTGGGATTTACCATTACTGGATTATATTTATTCTTCCAAAACGGGAAATCAGGTTCATAACTATGTGAAATACATTGATAATGACGCTGCAAATGGATGGAGAATGGCATATTGCTTACAGCTTAGCAAACATTTTATTGACGCTACTCAGTATATTGGAACAGAGTGGAAAAGTAATGGAATGTATGCGGAAATTTCTTATGCGATTGCGAATGGATGCAAGAAATATGGACAGACCAATAATGCAGCATATTCAACTGGTAACTGGATAAGAGATTATTATGTTACCCAGACTGTTATTTACTGTATTCTGGAAGATTATGGTTATGACGGACATTCTATCAATTCGCTAAGTGCTGTCAGTGGGTACCAGGATGTTTATAACTGTGTACAGGCAATGTACAAAGATGTAAAGGCAAATGGTAATAAGGCAGGCGATGGATATGGAGACAATCCAACATATACGATTGTAGCTCCGAATTCTACCGCTATGAAGCTGAACAGTGATGAGACTTATTATCAGACTGGTTGGTATTCAGTGAAATCGTCTGGTGAATTGAAATCCAGAACATTATCTTTATCCGGAGCACCAGAAGGAACAGAAATTGTCTATAAGGATAGCAGCAGTAATACAAGTCAGTTTTATATTCGGATTCCTGTGGAGAAAGCCTATGCAATTGGCGATAAAACAGTGAATTTCAAGGTGACAGCAACAGCAAAGTTCTCCAGACCGATGATTTATAATTATCAGTCGCAGATTGCAGATGCACAGAATGTTACTTTCCTGGAGAAAAAAACAACAACAGCTCCGAAAACCAGTGAAGCGTCTGTCTCGATCAAACTGGAAAAAGCAAAAGTTGAAGTTGTAAAGGTAGATTCTAAAAAATCTGACGCAAAGCTGGCAGGTGCAGTTTTTGGAATCTATAAAGATAAGGATTGTACACAGTTGATTACCAAAATGCCAGAGACAGACAAGAATGGTTCTTCTGTTGCAGAAATTGTAAAAACACAGGAGGTTGTGTACTTAAAAGAAATCACCGCACCAAAAGGGTATCGTATCAATACCGCTTCTTATAATGTAAAGCTGGTGGCAAAACAGACAACGACAACAACTGTACCAGATAAAGAGCAGCTTGGAGAACTGACCGTATATAAGGAAGGACAGGTTCTTGCGGGGGCTGATGTCAGTGAGAATGGCACTGTATTTAAGTATGAAAACAGACGCCAGAAAGGTGCTGTTTATAATGTATACGCAGGAGAAGATATTCTCTCTGCCTATGGTGCAAAGATTTACAGCAAAGGCGATCTGGTAAAAGAAAACCTTTCTACAGATGAAAACGGTGCTTGTATTCTGAAAAATCTGCATCTTGGAACTTATGTTGTTAAAGAAATGCAGGCACCAGAGAATTTTTATAATGCTGGAGAGGAAAAAACAGTCACACTTTCCTATGCAGGACAGAATGTGGAAGTAGTCTTTTCTGATGTGACATTCACAAATGACAGACAGAAAGCTGATGTGAGTGTTGTAAAGAAAGACAAGGATACAGAAAATCCATTATCAGGTGGCGTGTTTGCTATGTATGCAGGCAGTGACATTACTGATGCAGATGGAACTGTAGTAGTGAAGAAAGGCACACTGATTGAAAAGGCAACAACCGGAGCAGATGGAAAAGCGGCATTTACCGCAGATCTTCCGATTGGATTTTCTTATGTAGTCAAAGAGGAACAGGCACCACAGGGATATTTGAGAAATTCTAAAGATGTTTATACATTTAAGTTCTCATATACCAGTGACAGCGAGCCGAAAGTTTCATTCACTCATACATTTGTAAATGAGAGAGTCAAAGCTAAGATTTCTCTGGAAAAGAGAGATGCGGAAACGAAACAGGCAGTTGCACAGGGAGATGCGACACTGGAAAAAGCAGTTTATGGACTGTACGCCCGTAATGATATTGTTCATCCGGACGGAATTACCGGTGTGATCTATAAAGCCGGGGAGCAGGTGGCTACTCTTACAACAGATAAGAATGGACAGGCTTCTGTGGACGGATTATACCTTGGAGATTACTATGTGAAAGAGATTAGTCCGTCAGTAGGTTATCTGGCAGATGAAACAGAACATGATATGGTCTGCAATTATGAAGGCGATCTGGTAGCAGAGGTAAAACGTGACTGTACTTCATTAGAGCAGGTAATGAAACAGCCATTCCAGATTATTAAAGCTGCCAATAATGGTAAAACAGACGCTGATCTGTTAAAAGGTGCCGGATTTACAGCATATCTGGAATCTTCCCTGACGAAGAAAGCAGACGGAAGCTATGATTTTGATTCTGCGACACCAGTTGTAATCGGGGAGAATGGTGCAACAGAAATGTTCACAGATGAAAAGGGGTATGCTTGCAGTATCGCACTTCCATATGGAACTTATATTGTGCGAGAAACCACAACGCCTCACAATTATACTCCAGTAGATGATTTTACAGTGCGTATCACAGAGAATAATCCGAACCAGCCACAGACGTGGAGAGTGCTTCTGGATGATGAGTTTGAAGCGAAGCTGAAAATCATCAAACAGGATGATGAAACCAAGAAACCAGTATTACAGAAAAATACAGAGTTTAAGATTTATGACCTGGATCATAAGAAATATGTAGAACAGGTTACAACCTACCCGACAACGGTTAAACACAAATCTTATTTTACAGATGAAGAGGGATATTTGATTCTTCCACAGAATCTGAAAATCGGAAATTACCGTATCGAGGAAGTAAATGCCCCGTTCGGTTACACACTGAACAAAAATTATTATGAGGTAACAGTTGATTCCAATACTGCATATCAGATGGATGGAACTTCCGGGGATGTGATCATTGAAGCAGTTTATGAGAACCATCCAGTTAAGGGAGAACTGACCATTGTGAAAAAGGGCGAAGTTCTGGACGGATTCAAGGATGATTTTACATATCAGACAGAAAATCTGGAAGGGGCAGATTTTGCCATTTATGCTGCGGAGGATATTAATACCGCTGATTTCCAGAAAGATGACAATGGAAACCGCATTCTGGAATATGCAGCCGGAACACTTGTAAAAACTGTTACAACCGATAAAGAGGGAAAAGCGGTCCTGAAGAATCTTCCACTTGGAAGTTATAAGATTGTGGAAACGTCTGCGCCAACAGGATTTGTTTTAAACAGCGAAGCACAGACAATCACTTTTTCTTACAAAGATCAGGAAACACCTGTCATTGAGCAGACAGCTACTTTTGAGAATGAACGCCAGAAGGTAGAAATTTCGGTGGTAAAACAGGATGCGGATACAGAAAAAGCAGTTGCAGGGGCAGAATTTGGACTTTATGCGAAGAATGACATGGAAGCTCATGGAACTGTGATTGTAAAAGCAGATACACTTCTTGGAAAAGCTGTTTCCGGAGAAGATGGAAAGGCTGTATTTACACAGGATCTGCCATTTGGAGAGTATTATATCAAAGAACTGGCAGCACCGGATGGATATGTTTCTTCCGACGAAGTTCTGGAAGTAAAGGCAGAGTACCAGGGACAGGAGGTTAAGGTTGTACAGTTATCTTCTGTATTTAAAAATCAGCCTACCAAAGTTGTGGTTTCCAAGTCTGATCTGACTACTGGCGTGGAATTATCTGGTGCGACTCTTACGGTACTGGACAAAGATGGAAATGTAGTTGATACATGGAAGTCTGTAAAAGGCGAGCAGCATCTGATTGAACGGCTTACTGTAGGGGAAACCTATACGCTCAGGGAAGAGATGGCTCCTTATGGTTACCTCAAGGCAGAAGAGATTACCTTTACGATTGAGGATACCGGGGAAATCCAGAAAGTGGAAATGAAAGATGATGTGCCGACAGGAACGATCATCATCAATAAAAATGGAGAATTTCTGGATAAAGTAACGGCACTGGATTCTGTTGGAGGATGGATCAGCCATTTATTCCAGTATGTAACAGGTAGTCTGAAAGATGTTACCTTTGAGGTATTTGCTTTGGAGGACGTGAAATCTGCTGACGGGGAAAGTGAAGATTATTATAAAAAAGACGAGCTGGTGGCAACCATTACAACGGATGATACCGGCATTGCAAAGGTATCCGGACTTCCGCTTGGCAAATATTATGTCAAAGAAAAAGCTACAGTGGACGGTTTTGTACTGGATAATGAGGCAAGAGAGATTGACCTGACATATCGTGATCAGGATACTGCAGAAGTTACATACTCTGCTGACTGGCAGAACAACCGCCAGAAAGCGGAAGTGGAAGTTGTGAAAAAAGAGAAAGATTCTGATCGTGTACTGGAAGGGGCAGTATTTGCCCTTTGTGCCAAGAATGATATTACAGGAGCAGATGGAAAAGTAATTCTGGAAGCTGATACTGTGATTGAAGAACTGGCAACGGACAAAGAGGGCAAACTGACTTTTACAGCAGATTTACCGATTGGCTTTGCGTATTATATCAAGGAAACTTTCCCGGCACCTGGATTTGCGATGACAGATGAAACACAGGAGTTTACATTTGAGTACGAAGGTGCGGAAAAGGAAAAAGTATCTTATGCCTTTACTTTTGAGGATGAACCGACTGTAATCGAGATTACCAAGACTTCCCTGACTGACGGAAAAGAGCTGGAAGGTGCCAAGTTACAGGTAACGGATGAAAGCGGTAAGGTTGTAGATTCCTGGACTTCCGGCAAAGAAGCTCATATCATCAAAGAACTGGTAGTCGGACAGAAGTATACTCTGACAGAAACAAAACCGGCAGACGGTTTTGTGACAGCGGAAAGCATTACATTTACCGTTGAAGATACCGCAGAAGCACAGAAAATCGAGATGAAAGACGATGTGACCAAGGTGGAAATCTCAAAGACGGATATTTCTGGTAAGGAACTGCCGGGCGCAAAACTGACAATTCTCGACAAAAACGGTAAAACGGTAGAGAGCTGGACTTCTGAGGAAAAACCGCATTACATTGAAATGCTTCCGATTGGGGAGTATACACTTCGGGAGGATTCTGCCCCTGATGGTTATCTGGTAGCTGAGGACGTGAAGTTCACAGTGGAAGATACCGGGGAGATTCAGAAAGTAGTGATGAAAGATGAGGTAAAACCGGAAGAGACACCAACGCCGGAAACACCATCTACACAGATAACGGATACACCGAAAACCGGAGATAATACACATATGCTGCTTTGGATTCTGCTTGCGGTAGCAGGTATGGCTGGTGTAGTATCAGCGGTATGGGTAGCAAGAAAGAAGAAATAAAAATCAGTTAGTTAAGAGGGCATTTATGGACGAAAAAGATTCATAAATGCTCTCTTTCTGGTTAATACTAGGAAAAATGAAGGGAGAATGTATTATGAAACAGGTATTAATTATAGCGGTTGTAGCAATTATTGCAGCAGTTAATTTTGTGATGTACTGCTGTCTGAGAGTAGCATCACAGGAAGATCAGATGTTGGAAAAACTGAGCAGGAGAAAGGAGTCAGAAAGCGATGGCGATTAGATATGCAGAGGACAAGCCGAAATCCTGTGAATATTGTTATTTCTGGAATGAAAAGAAAAAGGAATGCAGGCAGATGAGATGCTTTTATCAGCTTCCTGAAAAGCCACCTGATCCAGATCCGGCACACAGGTTTTGGGTTCCATGCAAAGGCTGTCCGTATGGAAGAAATCCCTGTATTGGCTATTGCATGGCTAAAATTCTAAAAGAGCAGAGGAAAAAACAATCTGGATAAGGATATATACATATTCCCGTATCACTACGGGGAGGAAGCAGAACAGTATACGTTCTATCGGATTCCCAAGATTCTCTTTACCAGTCCGGTATTTGGAAAACTGACCTGTGAAGCTAAGTTGTTGTATGGTCTATTGCTAGACCGGATGCAGTTATCTGTGAAGAATCGGTGGATGGATTCGGAGGGAAAAGTGTATATATATTTTTCGCAGGAGCAGATAGCAGGGCTTATGGGATGTGGAGTAAAAAAAGTCCGATGCTTGTTAAAGGAACTGGATGACCGGAAAGGAATCGGATTGATTACGAGAGTCAGACAGGGATTGGGAAATCCCGATAGGATCTATGTAAAAAAATGTGTATCACCAGAACGGTTAAAAGGAAACTTTCAGACAGGTCAGAATGGCTTATCTGGAAAGGCACAAATGACCGATGCAGACAGGTGTAAATTGCCAGGTAATGATATAGAGGATAGTAATACTGAGAATAACGATATAGAGTATCTTTCTTTCTATTCTGATGACAGCGAAGTGAAAAGGAAAGAAGCAGAGCGTAATGTTTATCAGAAGATTATCAGGGAACACATCGGATATGACTATATTGTAGATGATTTTAACCGGCATATGCTGGATGAGATTGTGGGGTTAATGGTAGATGTGGTGTGTTTGGAACAGGAGTTTATACGGATTGGAGGGGATAGAAAACCTTTATCCGTAGTAAAAAGCCAGTTTTTAAAACTGGATGCAGAGCATATTCGGTTCGTACTGCATTGCATGAAAGAAAATACCAGTAAAGTAGTAAATATGCGTCAGTATTTGTTGGCAGTATTATATAATGCACCGCTGACCATCAGCAATTATTACTCTTCCTTGGTGCAGCATGATATGTACGAAGGGAATATATAAATTTTCAGGAAGGAAGTGATTTTATTGCAGGAAGAAGTAAATGAGAAAACAGTGTCATTATGCATCACTGGTGGGAAAGTGACAGTTCGCTTATTGAAACAGGCAATGATGCGTTTTTTGGCAGCAGTGGAGAAAGAAAAAGCAGAGAGAGCAAGAAAACAGCAGGCAAAGGCACCGCCGGATAAAGAGTATCGTGGAAAGCAGAGTTTAAAGAAGCTGGCACAGCAGAATGTTCAGCTTTCCAACATTGAGATTACGGACAATAACATTAAGGCTTTTGAAAAAGTGGCAAAGAAGTATGGGATTGACTTCAGCCTGAAACGTGACAAGTCTGTAGATCCACCCAGATATTTTGTTTTCTTCAAGGCAAGGGATGTGGATGTGATGACAGCAGCATTCCGGGAATTTACCGGAAAGACACTGAATAAAGCCAAGAAACCGTCTGTCCGTAAGAAATTACAGCAGGCAATCACAGCCCGTAATCAGGATAAACAGAGAGAACGGGAAAAATCAAAAGAGAAGCAGAAGGAGCCAACATTATGAGTGGGATAAAAAATATAAAGAAAAAACTGAAAGGTTTTCAGGTGCGTCCCCCGAATGTGGAAGTAATAAAAAAGGTTCTGCTACATATACCGTATGTGGTTGTGTTTTATGTGGTAAATAAATGTACCTGGCTTTATCAGTATTGCAGGGGTAGTACAGTAGTAGACAGGCTGATGGTTCTTCTTATGAATTATCCATTAGCTTTTAAGAAGCTGTTGCCAAGCATGAAGCTGAAAAGTCTGGTTGCGGGAACAATCGCAGCAGTTGGCATATGGGCAGTGGTATATTTCAAGGGAAAGAATGGAAAGAAGTTTCGCCAGGGGGAGGAATATGGTTCTGCCAGATGGGGAAACGAAAAGGATATAGCACCTTTTATTGATCCGGTCTTTGAGAATAATATTCTGCTGACACAAACAGAACGTCTGACCATGAACAGCAGACCAAAGAAACCGAAGTATGCCAGAAACAAGAATGTCATAGTGATCGGAGGTTCTGGTAGTGGAAAGACTCGATTTTATGTGAAACCGCAGCTTATGCAGATGCCGGATAATGTGAGTTTTGTGGTAACTGATCCAAAGGGGACTATCATCGTGGAATGTGGTAAAATGTTAGCACGAGGGACACCGAAGAAAGATAAGAACGGTAAAATTTTGCATGATAAAAATGGCAGAGTGGTAATGGCTCCTTATAAAATCAAGGTGCTGAATACCATCAATTTTGCCAAGAGTATGCACTATAACCCATTTCATTACATCCGTTCAGAAAAAGATATTCTGAAACTGGTAAATACGATCATGGTAAATACCAAGGGCGAGGGAGAAAAATCCTCGGAGGACTTCTGGACGAAAGCGGAACGTCTGCTGTATTGTGCTTTGATTGGTTACATTTACTATGAAGCACCAGAAGAAGAACAGAACTTTTCAACTTTACTGGAATTTATCAATGCCAGTGAAACCAGGGAAGAGGATGAAGAATTTAAAAATGCGGTAGACTTGCTGTTTGAGGAACTGGAAAGGGATGAGCCGAACCACTTTGCAGTAAGGCAGTATAAAAAATATAAGCTGGCAGCAGGTAAGACAGCAAAATCCATTCTGATCAGTTGCGGTGCCAGACTTGCTCCTTTTGATATTGCAGAGCTTAGGGAGTTGACATCTTATGATGAAATGGAACTGGATATGATTGGAGATCAGAGAACTGCACTGTTTATTGTAATCTCAGATACAGATGATACTTTTAACTTTGTGGTTGCTATGATGTACAGTCAGCTTTTTAATCTGTTATGCGACAGAGCCGATGATGTTCATCATGGAAGACTGCCTTATCATGTGAGAATCCTCTGTGACGAGTTCGCCAATATCGGACAAATTCCGAAGTTTGACAAGCTGATAGCAACGATCCGAAGCAGGGAGATTTCTGCTTCCATTATACTTCAGTCACAGTCGCAGCTCAAGACAATTTACAAGGATGCAGCCGAAACCATTACGGGAAATTGTGACACAATGCTGTTCCTTGGAGGTAAGGAAAGTACCACTCTGAAAGAAATTTCAGAAACACTTGGTAAGGAAACCATTGATTTATATAACACTTCTGATACAAGAGGTCAGAGCAGGTCTTATGGTCTGAACTATCAGAAAACAGGAAAAGAACTGATGAGCCGGGATGAACTGGCAGTCATGGACGGTAACAAGTGTATTTTACAGCTTCGTGGTGTCCGTCCGTTTTACAGTGATAAATTTGACATTACAAAACATAAACGGTATAAGCAGTTATCCGATTATGATAAAAAGAATGAGTTCCATGTGGAAGAATACATGAAACATCAGATGGAAGTCCGGTTAGATCCGGAAGAACAGTTCAACCTTTATATGTATGAAGGCAGTGAACTGGAAGAACAATCAAATAGTGAAAATGAAGGCACAGGGCATGTAACGTAAAACATACATAGCTCTTTTTTTATCCCCTTTTGGGAGGTAGCGATATGCACAAGCATGAAAGACCGCCCATCAGGGCGGAACCCTCCGAGTAGTAACCAGTAAAAAATCACAATGAAAAACAGGAGTTACGAAAGGAGAACATAGATTATGGCGTTTTTTACATCAGCAATTAATATTTTACAGACACTCGTTGTCGCAATCGGAGCAGGACTTGCAGTTTGGGGAGTTATCAATCTTCTGGAAGGTTATGGTAACGATAATCGTGCGACACGTTCGTAAGTGAAAAGCTTGCGCACAAAGTCGAAGGGCAATTGTAGCCCGAAACTTTGGAGAACTGATATTCCGA
>OAWV01000914.1_pt1 | contig 18296 bp, 10 predicted proteins | sample 1495551 | NCBI WGS metagenome assembly OAWV01 (sample SAMEA2580245, study PRJEB22360) | human gut metagenome | biome: human gut; feature: human-associated habitat; material: faeces | place: Denmark | collected 2008/2010 | reverse complement strand
GGTGTGGAGCGGGGGAAAATCCGGAGATAACTTCAAAGGATTACCTATCGCTATCGGGTGCGAAGTCACAGGGAATCAAACAGCTTATGGCAGGTGGTGGTGTCGTTCTGATCGGTACACAGCTTGTACCATTACTGGCGAATTTGTTTTAGCCGGGGCAGTAAGAAAGGAGAACACGCATGGATAAGATTTTTGAATCCATAGAAGAATGGATGCGTAACCTCCTTACAGGCATGGTCAGCTCAAACCTGACAAACATGTTTACCGATGTCAATGAAAAAACTGGTGACATTGCAAGTCAGGTTGGGCAAACGCCCCAGGGGTGGAGTGGCAGTATATTCAGTCTGATCCAGAATCTGTCGGATTCTGTGATCGTACCGATTGCCGGGATGATTATAACCTTTGTTCTGTGTTATGAGCTGATTTCCATGCTCACAGAGAAGAACAACATGCATGACATTGATACATGGATGTTCTTCAAATATTTTTTCAAAATGTGGGTTGCAGTCTGGTTCGTAAGTAATGCCTTTACAATTACAATGGCGATTTTTGATGTCGGGCAGAATGTAGTGAACCGGGCAGCAGGAGTTATCAATCAGCAGACAGCAATCAACATTGATTCGGTAATCACTTCAATGGAAACGGCGATGGAATCAATGGAAGTAGGGGAACTGGTCATACTGGCACTGGAAACACTTCTGGCAAGCCTGTGTTTAAAGGTTATTTCCGTTTTTATAACGGTCATTCTTTATGGACGTATGATTGAGATTTACTTGTATTCGTCAATCGGTGCAATTCCGTTTGCAACAATGAGCAATCGGGAATGGGGACAGATTGGCAGCAATTATTTAAGAGGATTGTTCGCATTGGCATTCCAGGGATTTTTTATCATGGTGTGTGTGGGCATTTATTCCGTACTGGTTGCTAATATACAGGTATCAGATAACGTGCATACAGCATTGCTCAGTGTAATGGCTTATACGGTTGTACTATGCTTCAGCCTTATGAAAACAGCCAATTTCTCGAAGAGTATCTTTAATGCACATTAAACTGGAAAGAGGAGATGATAGAAAATGGCTTTTGTATCAGTACCAAAAGATCTGACAAAAGTAAAAAATAAGATTATTCTGAACCTTACAAAACGTCAGCTCATCTGCCTTGGCATTGCTGCAGCAGTAGGGCTTCCGTTTTATTTCCTTACAAGAGGGTTGATTGGTTCGAGTAATGCGGCAACCGGAATGTGTCTGTTGATGCTTCCGGCTTTTTTATTTGCCATGTACGAGAAAGACGGACTTCCTTTAGAGAAAGTCCTGAAAAATATGATTACAGTGAAATTTATCCGTCCTCCAGTGCGGAAGTATGAGGTGGAAAATCTGTATGAGAAAAAGAGAGTTGTAACAAAAACGAAGGGAGGTACAGTTCGTGGGAAAAAGAGAAAACGATAAATGGCTGCCTGATCATGACGAAGATTCTTCTTATCTGGAGGACTGGTGGTTGGATGAAGAGGATTCTGCTGATGACTTACCAGTGTTTGAACCGGACGAGGCAGAAGATTATGCAAAGGACAGACAGCGTTTGACCGGAGTACCGATGGTTACGGGGTATGAAGCACTGGAGCGACATCGGGGTATCCGCAGACCAAGACGTAAATTAAGCAGACGAGAGCAGCGAGCCTGGGAAAAAGCACAGAAGTATGAAGCAAAACTTCATAAGGCACATGAAAAAGAAGATAAAAAACGTGCAAAGCAGGAGGCAAAGCTGGCAGCTCGTGAAGAAAAAGCAGCACAGAAGCAGGCGAAAAAAGAGAAAAAGTATAAAAAGAAAACGAAAACGACAGCTTCCTCTTCCGCAAAATCCAGTGGGAAAAAGTGTGCTGTAAAAAAAGTGAGCAGCAATAAGAAGGGTGGAAATAAGGAAAAGAAGATTACCGCACAGCAGTCTATCCCATACAGAGAAATGGGAAAAGATGGTATCTGTCGTGTGGAAGATGGTTACTATTCCAAAACAATCCGTTTTTATGATATTAACTACCAGTTAGCACAGAATGAGGATAAAAATGCGATTTTTGAAAACTGGTGTGATTTTCTGAACTATTTTGACAGTACGATTCATTTCCAGTTGTCCTTTATCAATCATCACAGCAATATGGCAGAATATGAAGATGTGATTCGCATTAAGAAGCAGAATGACAGTTTTGATGATCTGCGTATGGAGTTTGCTCAGATGCTCAGAAACCAGTTGGCAAAGGGAAATAATGGTCTTGTCAGAACAAAGTATCTTACATTTGGAATCGAAGCAGACAATATCCGGGAAGCAAAACCGAAACTGGAGCGTATCGAAACGGATATTCTCAATAACTTTAAGGTATTAGGGGTGTCTGCTTATCCGTTGAATGGCGTGGAGCGTTTGCAGATTATGTATGAAACGTTCAACCAGGATAATAAAGTCCCGTTCCGGTTCAACTATGAAGATGTGTTGCGTACCGGACTGAATACCAAGGACTATATTGCACCATCCAGTTTTGTATTTAAAAATGGAAAAGATTTTCAGATGGGAGATACTATCGGGGCAGTATCCTACCTGCAGATTCTGGCACCGGAGCTGACTGATAAAATGCTTGCGGAATTTCTGGAGATGGACTGCAATCTGCTTGTGAATCTTCACATTCAGTCCATCGACCAGATCAAAGCAATTAAACTGGTTAAAGCAAAAGTTACAGATATTAACAGGATGAAAATTGAGGAGCAGAAAAAAGCAGTTCGTTCCGGATATGATATGGATATTATCCCGTCTGATTTGAATACTTACGGAGGGGAAGCAAAGAGGCTTCTGGAAGATTTGCAATCCAGGAATGAGAGAATGTTCCTTGTGACAGTGGTGTTTTTAAATACTGCGAAGAATAAACAGGAACTGGAAAACGTGGTATTTCAGACCGCAGGTATTGCACAGAAATATAATTGTGCATTAAAAAGGTTGGATTATCAGCAGGAACCGGGACTTATGAGCAGTCTGCCACTTGGAAAAAACTGGATTCCTATTAAAAGAGCATTAACGACAACTTCAACAGCGATTTTTGTTCCGTTCACGACACAGGAATTATTTATGGGCGGAGAATCCATTTACTACGGTCTGAATGCCCTGTCTAACAACCTGATTATGGCTGACAGGAAGAAACTGAAAAACCCGAATGGTTTGATCGTGGGTACTCCGGGAGCTGGTAAGTCCTTTGCGGCAAAACGTGAAATTACCAATGTGTTTATCGTGACAAAGGACGATATTATTATCTGCGATCCAGAGGGCGAGTATTTTCCTATAGTCCGGGCATTCAATGGACAGGTTGTTCGAATTTCACCAACCAGTCATGATTATATCAATCCGATGGATATTAACACCAATTATGCGGATGATGACGATCCGTTATCTCTGAAATCAGATTTTATTCTTTCGCTTTGTGAACTGGTAGTAGGTGGAAAGAATGGCTTGGAGCCAGTAGAAAAGACAATTATTGACCGTTGTGTCCGCTTGGTATATCAGGACTATCTTGCAGATCCGGTTCCGGAGAAGATGCCGATACTGGAGGATTTATACAATCTGCTTCGCAAGCAGGAAGAACCAGAGGCACAGCGTCTGGCAACGGCACTGGAAATCTATGTTAATGGTTCTCTGAAAGTATTTAATCATCGTACTAATGTTGAGTTGAATAACCGTCTGGTATGTTTTGACATTAAAGACCTTGGTAAGCAGCTTAAAAAACTTGGTATGCTGATTGTTCAGGATCAGGTCTGGAACAGGGTAACAGTCAATCGTGCTGCACATAAATCTACCAGATATTACATTGATGAGTTCCACTTACTGCTGAAAGAAGAACAGACAGCAGCATACAGCGTGGAAATCTGGAAGAGATTCAGAAAGTGGGGCGGTATTCCGACTGGTATCACACAGAATGTAAAAGACCTGCTTGCTTCAAGAGAAATCGAGAATATCTTTGAAAACTCTGACTTTATTCTGATGCTTAACCAGGCATCCGGGGACAGACAGATTCTCGCCAAACAGCTTAACATCTCTCCGCATCAGCTTTCCTATGTAACAAACAGCGGAGCAGGAGAAGGCTTGATTTTTTATGGAAATACAATTATTCCGTTTAAGGACAGATTTGATAATTCTCTTATGCTGTATGCGTTAATGTCATCGAAACCGGAAGATGTGGAAAAGCGTGAAAAACTCGGCATCAAAGACAGGGACGATTAACAGGAGGAGTGGCAGAGTGAGGCGGTTTATAGCAGGAATATTGATGATTGTTTCGATTATTTTGCTTACTATCAGTATTTACTTTCTGATGGGGATGTTCATACAGGAAAGAAAGGACGATCAGTTACAGCAAGAGTTACAGGAACTTATACAGAAGAAAGAAGACGAGCCGGGAGAAAATTCTTCCGGCGATTCTTTTATAGAAGTAGATGCTGGAATATTGGCATTGCATGAGGAAAATCCAGATTGTATTGGGTGGCTTACGATTGAGAAAACAAAGATAGACTACCCAGTTATGTACAGGCCCGGAGATAAGAATTATTATCTGCATCGGGATTTTAATGGGGACTACTCAGCAAATGGCTGTCTGTTTCTGGCGGAGGAATGTGTGCCGGGAGATTCAGACAATCTGATTATCTATGGGCATCACATGAACAGTGGGAAGATGTTTGCTGACCTTGAAAAATATAAAGACAAGGAATTTTATGAGGGACATCCGACAATCCTGTTCCGTACCATATGGGGAAATGAATATTATCAGATATTATCAGCATTTACAACACCGGTTTATACCGGAAATGATTTTGACTATTACAGCTTTATAAAAGCACAGAAAGGGGCAAATTATGAGTACTTTATTAGAGAAATTAAGCGAAAAGCAATCTATGAAACCGGAAGCACAGCAGAATATGGGGACAAGCTGCTTACATTGTCCACATGCGAGTATTCACAGCGGAATGGGCGTATGGTCGTGGTTGCAAAAAAAATTCAGCAAAATGAAAGCTGAGAAAGAACCGGAAGAATTTGAATTTGGCTGTGAAGATCTGACGAAAGATTGGTTTGATGAGATAAGTGATCTGGAAGAGAAAAGTGAGTGCGATGAAACTGATTTTTGGGATAATGAGCAGGACAGTGTAGAGCCGGATTCTGAACCAGATAAGGCAAGAACAGGAGGTATCTGGGACTGGGACAGTGAAGATTACTGGGCTTATGGGGAATCTGAAAGGTCACTTTTAGAAATGGCGCATAAAGATATGCTTTGCATTGCTGGTCTGTTAGAAGTAATGGATTCATTGGCTCTGCTTGCGGATACACAGGGGCGAGAGTTACAGAGTGGTCTTTCCGATGTTTCAGTGAAATTAAAGGATAAGGCGATTGCCATTGAAAACAGATGGAACACGTTTCTGAACAAAAATTATGAAATCAGGAGATGATGACCATGCAGGAGCATGAATATAAAGCAAGGGATAAAACTGTCCAGAAGATGAGCCGGGATGGACTTCGGGAAGAAAATCTTCGCAGTAAAAAGGAGAAGCGAATTACCAGACGTGAGGCAGATGAGAAGAAAACAGCCGGACACAGGGAACAGGAGCTGGATTTTGGAAAGGCAAGAAAAGCTCATACTGCAGAAGAACCAGTAGAGAAAGGAACAGAGGGCAAACACAGGTTACAGTCAAGACACGCTTTTCTGGAACAGGAAAAAATTGCGGAAGCGGATGAAATGGAAAACTCAGAAATGAGTGAGGATAAGGCAGACGGGGAGAAATCTCCGTCTGTTTCACGTTCCAGACTTCGTAAAGAAAGTATCCGGGGACATCCGGGACAGGATACTGAACGTGATTCTGAAACACCGGAACCGGACAGGCAGAGCCGAAAGAAAAAGATGGTCACAGCCTATGCAGCAAAAGAGCAGAAACGCTACCACGAAAAGTCAGAAGTTGACGAAAAATCAATGGAAGATTTTCGGGAAGAGATTAAAGGCAAGACGAAAAGGGAACAGACGCTAAAAGAACAGAAGAAATCAAAATCCCGTCTTTCCTTTGAAGATGAAGGCAAAGGTATGATTCCAGGCAGTGGAATGGCAAGAAAGGGTGCAACCGTTGTTTCTGAAACGGCATCTGCCTATGGTCAGAAAAAGATCAGAGAGGATACCGACGATAATGCGGCTCTTGATGCAGCAGAGCAAATGGAACTTGTGGGAGAAAGTCTTGCAAGAAAGTCAATTTACGTCCGGGAACGGTTAAAAGAGAACCGGCAGAGAAATAACCGGTTAAGGGAATCTGTGTTGGAAGAAATGGAAAAATCCCGCTTGCAGTTTGGAACTAGTGCTTCCAATGAGGAAAAAAAGGCGGTTCAGAAAGAAGCAGAGCAGAAAAAACAGTCTGCCTTAAAGAAATTACTGCAGAAAAAGCGTTACCAGAAACAGTATCAGGCTGCGAAACAGGGAAAGGCTACGAAAGATGCAGTGCTTGTAAACGCACAGCGGTTTACGGAAAAAGCCAAGGCTGCAGTCAAGGAGATTGTGGCGCAGAACCGGAATATCCTTCTGACGATAGGAGTTATAGTTCTGCTTTTTGCATTGATGGCAACAAGTCTGTCAAGCTGTGCAGCATTATTCCAGGGTGGTTCCAATGCCATTATTTCTACCAGTTATTCCAGTGAAGATGAAGATATTTATGCAGCAGAAAATGCGTATGTAGCATTGGAAATTGCATTGAATGAACAGATTAATCAGATGAAAGCGAATCATTCAGACTATGACGAGTTCCAGTTCCAGATTGATGAGATCGGGCACAATCCGTATCAGCTTATTTCTTATCTGACAGTTAAATATGGTGGTTTTACCTATGCTGAAGTCGCAGATGAGATTCAGGAGATTTTTAAAGAGCAGTATGGCTTATATACGGATTCAACACGAGAAACTGTAACAGAAAAGAAAAAGGTCAGGGTTGGGGAATCACTGGGACAGGTGGTGACCAGCGGATATTGTAACTGTTCAATCTGTTGTGGGCTGTGGAGTGGTGGTCCGACCGCAAGTGGCGCATATCCACAGGCTAATCATACGATTGCAGTAGATGCTTCCAATCCATTTGTGCCAATGGGAACCCATGTCATTATGAATGGAGTGGAATATGTAGTAGAAGATACGGGAGCATTTGCAAGATATGGTGTTCAGTTTGATGTATATTATGGCGATCATGCTTCCGCATCAGCACATGGGCATCAGACCTGGGAAGCGTACATAGCAGACAGCAACGGAAGTCAGGAAGTAGAAGTAACAACGACAAGAGAAGTGAACCGTTTGGATGTAACACTCACGAACCATAATCTGGATGCAGTTTTAAGAAACCGTATGACAGATAAGGAACAGGAGCAGTATGACGCTTATAACAAATACTATGGAAATCGTGATTATCTGTTTGACCTTAACTCAATTCCGACAGGTGGGGCAGGCTTTGGATATGATATTCCGGCAGAAGCACTTTCTGATCCGCAGTTTGCCAAGATGATTCGGGAAGCAGAAAAATATCTGGGTTATCCGTATGTGTGGGGCGGTGCATCTCCATCTACCAGTTTTGATTGTTCCGGTTTCGTATGTTGGGTAATCAATAACTGCGGAAATGGCTGGAATGTAGGAAGAACAACGGCAGATGGGCTTCGGGCTTATTGTTCCTATGTATCTCCATCTGATGCAAAGCCGGGAGATTTGATCTTTTTCCAGGGAACTTATGATACGCCGGGAGCGAGCCATGTTGGAATTTATGTAGGAAATAATATGATGATCCATTGTGGAAATCCGATTCAGTATACAAGTATTGCAAGCTCTTACTGGCAGCAGCATTTTATGGTATTTGGCAGGATTCATTAGAAGGGAGTAGACAAACATGAATATGCGATTGAAAAAGGTTCTGGATGATATTCAGAAAACAGAAGATAAGATTCTGGAGTTACAGGAATATGTAAAGAAACTGAAAATCCAGAAAAAGCAGATGGAGGATGCAGAAATCATCAAGGCGATCCGTTCCATGAAAATGGACAGTCGGGAGATGCTGACTTTTCTGGATGGGATTCAGAACGGAACAGTTACCATGCAGTTTGATGAGGAGGGCAATCTCTCTATGGACAGTTCCGAAACAGATGCAAAGAAAGAAGAGAGTCTGGAGAGAAATGTGGAAACCGGACAGGTAGAAGAAAGTGAGGATTTGGAAGATGAAGAATAAGGTAATGAAAAAAATTTTGATGGTCATGCTGTCAGCTACGATGCTGATTGGTTCTGCCAGTGTGACTGCTTTTGCACAGGCAAATGAAAATGCAGAGCAGACCGAAGCAACAGAGCAGGTCATAGAAGAACAGCCTGCCACAGAAGGAACACCGTTTTCTACACCGGGAAACGGACAGCTTGTGGATGATAAGGAGAATGACAGTACCAAGCAGTTTCTGACTGTACAGACAAAGAATGGAAATACCTTTTATATGGTCATTGACCGTTCCGGTACTTCTGAAAATGTGTACATGATGTCACTTGTGGATGAAAATGACCTGGCAGAGTTCTTAGATGAAACCAAAGAAACGGAAAAGAAAGAGGAATCTGCGGTTGTTCTTCCAGAAACGACTACAACACCAGAACCGGAAACTACAGCACAGCCAGAAACAGAGGCAAAGCAGGAATCTGGCATTAACAAGATGATTGGATGGATTGCTTTGGGGGCAGTTGCAACGCTGGCATTGGGTGGTCTTGGCATGTTCGCTTTTGGAAAATTGAGAAAGAAAAAAGAGGACGGCATTGTGGAGGAAGGTCTGGAATTTGCTGATGACAGTTACATCAATGAAGATGAAGAAAATGCAGAGAATCAGCAGAAATAACAAAAAATCATAAGGTATGGAGAAAGGGCAGTTCTTTTGGGACTGCCTTTTTGACAGGAACAGGAGGAAAATATGGCAAAATTTTTAGTGATTGCAGAGAAACCAAGTGTGGCACAGAGCCTTGCAAAGAATTTATCTGCATATCAGAGAGAGGACGGCTATCTGGAGGGGAACAGTTGCATTGTCAGTTGGTGCCTGGGACATCTGGCAGAGTATGCACCACCAGAAATTTATGATGAAAAATATGCAAAATGGCAGTTTGAGGATTTACCGATCATCCCGGAAGTATGGAAAGTGCAGGTATCAGAGGATAAAAAGAAGCAGTTTGAAGTATTGTGCAGCTTAATGAAACGGGAAGATGTGGCGTATCTGGTCAATGGCTGTGACGCCGGGCGAGAGGGAGAACTGATTTTTACAAGAGTTTATGATCTGGCAGGCTGTCAAAAACCAGTGAAGCGTCTGTGGATCAGTTCAATGGAAGATGAAGCAATTCAGAAAGGCTTCCAGACCTTAAAGGACAGGAAAGAATACGCAGGTCTTTGTAATGCTGCGGTGTGCAGAGCGCAGGCAGACTGGCTGATCGGAATGAACGCAACGAGAGCCTATACAACCAGATATTTTAAACGTCTGGTGGTCGGCAGGGTACAGACACCAACGCTTGCCATGCTGACAGAAAGAAAAGAGAAAATCGAGCATTTCAAGAAAGAAGCCTATTATAAGGTTTTTCTGTCAGATGGGAAACTTACAGTAATATCAGAAAATATCCAGTCTGAAGCAGAAGCAGACGAATTAAGAAAACTTTGTGATGGTGCAGAAGCAATGGTTACAAAAGTAAAAAAGGCGCAGAAACGAATTTCACCGCCGAAACTTTATGATCTGACCAGTCTGCAGAGAGAGGCGAACCGTTATTTCGGATACACCGCTCAGAAAACACTGGATATGCTGCAGGAACTGTATGAGGAAAAGATGGTTACATATCCGAGAACGGATAGCCAGTATGTAACGGAAGATATGAAAGAAACGGTAGAAACACTTGCAGATGCAATGACAGATTTTCTCCCATTTTTGAAATCTGAACAGTCCGGAGGAAATGCAGAGCGTGTAATCAATAATACAAAAGTATCAGATCACCATGCAATCCTGCCGACAAAAGAGGCAGTAGAAAAAGGTATGGGAGGACTTTCAGATGGAAAGAAAAATCTTCTGATGCTGATCGGACAGCAGCTTGTACAGGCAACCGGGGAAGATTATCTTTATGAGCAGACAGAAATTTCCGTACAGTGCAAAGAATGTGAATTTGCTGCGAAAGGAAAGCTGCCTGTGCAGATGGGATTTAAAGAAGTGGAAGAAGCCTTTCGGAAATATTGTGTGAAGGATAAGAAATCTGATGAACCAGATAATAAGACAGAACTTCCAGAAGGATATGAAGAGGGAATGACTCTTGTTCCTGTGAAAGCAGAGAAGAGTACCCATTATACATCCCCGCCGAAGATGTTTACCGAAGATACCTTGCTTGCAGCAATGGAAACAGCGGGGAATAAGGAATTTGATTCTGATACAGAGAAAAAAGGACTTGGGACACCGGCAACCAGGGCAAATATCATTGAGAAGCTGGTATCTTCCGGGTATGCAGAACGTAAAGGAAAACAGATTATTCCTACAGTGGCAGGCTGTGAACTGATCCATGTAATGCCGGAGAATCTGAAATCCGCAAGCCTGACAGCAGAATGGGAAAATCAGCTTCTGATGATGGAAAAGGGAAAAATCCAGGATGATGAATTTATGGATGGGATTGTATCTATGATTACCGAGATTCTTTCTGTATGCAGGGCAATTCCGGAAGAAGAACGCAATCGTTTTCAGACTGCAAGGGAAGTAATCGGGAAATGCCCGGTATGCGGTTCTGATGTATATGAGGGTAAGACCAATTATTACTGTTCTGACAGAAGCTGTCCGTTTGCTTTGTGGAAGTCAAATCGGTTTCTGGAAAGCATGAAAAAATCAATGGATAAAAAGATGGCAGTGGAGCTTCTGAAAAAGGGGCGTACCCATGTAAATGGACTGTATTCCAAGAAAAAAGACAGCAAATTTGACGCTGACCTTGTACTTGGGGTGGAAGATGGAAAAGCCAGATTCAGTCTGGAATTTCCTAAAAAGAAAACAAACTGCAACAAAAAGAAAAAATAAAGAACTGACGGAAGGAGGAATAAGGTTATGGCTCGATTAGAAGATATAAGAGGTCTTGCAGAATCACATGCAACCAGTATCAGCAGTTCCCCCAGGGACTGGATGAACTATCTGGATACCGCAGCTAGATTATACCGATACCCATTTATGGATCAGCTTTTGATTCATGCACAGCGTCCACAGGCAACTGCCTGTGCTTCGCTAGAATTGTGGAATCAAAAAATGTTCCGGTGGGTAAACAGAGGGGCAAAAGGAATTGCCCTTATAGATGAAACCACGCAGAAAACAAGACTTCGGTATGTATTCGATGTTCAGGATACTCATATGGTAAATGGTGGAAGAACACCGTACCTGTGGAAATTACAGGAAGAACAGCAGGAAGAGGTATTGCTTCATCTGGAAGAAGTTTATGGATTGGAAACGAAAGATACGGAAAATCTTTCGGATGCTTTGATGGCAACCGCTAAATATATGGTGGAGGAAAATCTGGATGAGTATCTGGATGGTCTGATGTATGTAACAGAGGGAACCTATCTGGAAGAACTGGAGGAAGATACCATCTGCAGTGAGTTCCGAAGCCTGTTGACGGACAGCATTTATTATACACTTGCTTCCAGATGCGGACTTGATCCAATGGAACGGCAGGAGGAAATGGATTTTGTACATATTACAGATTACAATCACCTTTCGGTGCTGACATTCATTGGAAATGCCACAAGCAGGGCGAGTGAATCAGTTCTGGTGGATATTGGAAGATATGTACACCGCATTTCATTAGAAGAAATGAAAAAAGGTATTGAAAATTCAGAAGAAAGGAATTATAATAACTTTAACACGTTAATTTGTAAAAGTATAGAAAACAATGATACTATTACAGAAAAAGAATATTCACAGGAAAATGAAGGAGGAAATGAGTATGGCACTGACATATCATCGCAAAGGGGATTATCTGTTTCCGGACCTGACAATTCAGGAAACAGAAGCACAGATCGGGAAATACGGAATGCTGCGGAGGACATTTCTGAAGGAGTACAAGAACAGCCTGTACCAGAGTTTGTTGCTGACCGGGAAACTGAACAGCCATCTGGAGGAGATCGAGAAAGCAGCACAGGAGAGATTGGAAGTATTGATGGAGAAACTGTTGGAGAAGAATCCGGCACCGCCGAAAGAGGAGAATCCGATGGCGTGGACAGCATATATGAACAGTCTGACGGCAACAGCGGAAGAGAGCATCTTGACGGAATTGGTATACAGCTAATCGAAGACACAAGTGAAGATCAGTTAAGTAAAGCAGAGGAAGAAATTGCCTCTGCTTTATCTTTGCCTGAACTTCCGTCTGTAAATGAACAGAAACGGGAAATTGAAAACAGAGTAGCTGCCCTTTATGCAGGAGAAATCGCTATTCCAAGTGAAGTGGTCGATGAGGTTTTAAGAACCGGAGGAAACCGAAGCAAGAGCCAGCTTCGGATTATCTATAATTTTATGAGTGAACAGACACCGGAGGAATATACGGAGTTTGTGAAGCGGGAGTACGGGACTGGTGGAAAGGGATTTGAAATCAATGGTATGGAGTATTCGGTCTGGTTTGATGAAACCGGATTGCAGATTGCAGTAGGGCATACGGTTACCGATCAGATTCTGGATAAGGCGTTTTTGTCCTGGGAAGATGTGAGTGGCCGTATCCATCAGCTTTTGAATCAAGGCGAGTATGCACCACAGTCCGTACTTGATGTTGCAAGGGGAAATGCGATAAAGGAACATGCCCAGGCACTTGCCTATATGAAAGCGGATATGGCAGAGGGGGTAGCGGAACTTGTCTTTGCTGAAGAAGATTTACCACATCTTCGCAGTATTTATCCGGAAATAACAGATTATCTGGAAGAAAAGCTGGAAGATCCGCAATGGCTGTCAGATATGAATGAGCGTCTGGAAGGACTGGCAATGGCTTATGAGGAAGATAAAAGCATTATGCGGTTCCGTACCTATAACCCGACCAGAATATCCAGTCAGTTCCAGAAATTTGCAGCAGAAGTGGTTCCATACAGTGCCAGGGAGGAATTTGCATGGCAGGAACATAAGGTGTTTATTACTCAGGATGAAATAGACGCTTTTCTTGCCGGTGGTGGTCCGTATTCCGATGGCAGGCTTTCTACTTATTCCTTTTATCTATTAAATGAAGATGATAAAGCCAGAACAGATTTTATTAAAGAAAGATACGGAACGGGAGGTCAGAGTCATGCTTTATGTGGTGCAGACAATTCCTATGCAGATTATGATGGAAAAGGTTTGCAACTGAAGAGAGGAGAGATTGGAAATCCGGATACTTCGGTGTTACTTCCTTGGGCAAAAGTGGCGAAAAGAGTCGGTTATCTGATTGATAATCAACAGTTTTTACATTCTGCTGATTATTCCCGTATGCCAGATTATGAAAGGGAACGAATTGCAGGGAAAGTGATCAGCTTTTATGCAAGACTGCCAGAAGAAATTGAGCGTCCATTTAAACAGGATTTCTTCAATGAAGAAGCAAGAAAAGAATTACCGGTTATGCTGAATGACTCGGAACAGGCACAGAAACTGTTACAGGCGATGGACGATGCACTGGCAATGCTGCCATTGGATTTTGAATCAGTGAATGAAACTTATGAGAAGAAATTACAGCTTTTAACAGAAGTGCATCAGTATGTGGAGGGCAGTTATACGATTTTTCCGGCACAGGAAGTAGTAGAGCAGACGGAAGGTTTGACAGGATACCAGATGTCTTTATTTGACATTATGAGTAATTCTGAATCAGAGGAACCTACAGAAGAACTGGAAGTAGAAGAATCGACTGCAGAAGCGGAAGAGATACAGAATGAAGAACCAGAGGCAGATCCTCATATGTCCTTTGAAGAAGCAAAAGAATTGTGGGAAGATGGCTTTTATGAGGATGATTATGTATTAAAAAGTCGTGTAGGCGAACTGATTTATGACAGCATGGATACAGTTGGAAAATCTGTAGAGGATTTTTCCGAGGAACAGATGGCTGTTATCCGAAAGCTGGCTGAACAGGAGCGTATGTTAGAACCAGTACTGAATCCAGACTTTTCACCGGAACAGATGCAGTTGGTTTCTGACATTTCGGAAAAAATCTGGAATGATAATGGCAGATGGCAGGAGGATATGATCGAGCCATATACAGATCATGTCATGAATCCAGAAGAAATTACCAGAGTACGACAGGAATTGGATTTACAAGAATCAGAATCTGAGTCAGAAGATGTAGTTGTACAGGAACAGTGGGACGAGAATGTATTTGAATATCAGGGGTATCATTTTGAAGCAGTGGGGATTCTTCCGCAAGGTCTGGAAGGAAAAGAACTGGTAAACCAGACAAGAGGAAATACAGAATTGCACTTGACTACTTACGAGCGAGAAGATGATATTTTATATTCTTATGCAGGATTCTACGAAGCGAGTGGTTCATCAAAAGCTGATATTTTCCGGTGTATGGAAACTGGACGAAATTATATTCCAGGGGAGAACGAACTGTTTGGCTATGAGGGAGAATTTTTACCATATCTGCAGAATGAACAGGTGCAGGAACAGGAACCTCATAATTTCCATATTACAGACGATGACCTTGGTGTTGGCGGTCCGAAAGCAAAGTTTAAAGCAAATATGGAAGCTATCCGGCTACTGAAAGAACTGGAACAGGAGCAGAGATTAGCAACACCGGAAGAACAGGAAGTGTTGTCAAAATATGTTGGATGGGGCGGTATTCCACAGGCTTTTGAAGAAAGAAACAGTGCCTGGGCAGAGGAATACACGCAGTTAAAAGGAGTCCTCACGCCAGAAGAATACAGTGCAGCAAGGGCATCAACGCTGAATGCCTTTTATACTTCTCCGACGGTTATCAAGGCTATGTATGAAGCACTTGGAAATATGGGACTGAAACAGGGAAATATCCTGGAGCCATCCTGTGGAGTTGGTAACTTTATGGGACTTTTACCGGAAAGCATGAGTGCTACAAATATGTACGGCGTGGAGCTTGATCCGGTTTCCGGGCAGATCGCAAAACAGCTTTACCAGAAGAACAGGATTGCAGTACAGGGATTTGAGGAAACCAGTTACCCGGACAGCTTTTTTGACTGTGTGATTGGAAATGTACCGTTTGGGGCATATCAGGTCAGTGACCGCAAATATGACAGATACCATTTTATGATCCATGATTATTTTATTGCAAAATCCTTAGACCTGGTACGTCCGGGAGGAGTGGTGGCAGTTGTTACATCAAGCGGTACAATGGATAAACAGAATCCGGAAGTCCGACAGTATTTTGCAAATCGGGCAGACCTGCTTGGGGCGATTCGCTTACCGAACAATGCTTTCCAGAGAAATGCCAATACCAGTGTGGTTGCGGATATTCTGTTTTTCCAGAAAAGGGACAGGGCTGCAATCACAGAGCCAGACTGGGTACAGTTAAAAACTACACCAGAAGGCTATACGGTCAATTCCTATTTTGCCGACCACCCGGAAATGGTACTTGGGGATTTCACAACAGAAAGTACCCAGTACGGAAAACAGGAAGTGACGGTAAAGGCAAAAGAGGGAGCAGATCTGGCAGAGCAGTTAAAAGAAGCAGTAAAGCATATCCAGGGAACTATTACAGAGCAGGAGATTTCGGATACGGAATTGGAAGAACAGGTGGTATCCATACCTGCAGATCCGAACATTAAGAACTTCAGCTTTGCACTTGTAGGGGAGGATATTTATTACAGGGAAAATTCTGTTATGAATAAGATGGAACTTCCCGTTGTGACAGGCGAACGAGTCAGAGGTATGGTTGCCATACGGGATGCAACAAACAGGCTTCTGGAACGGCAGTTGGAAGAATGCAGTGATGAAGAGGTTGCCAGCTTACAGGCTGAGTTGAATCAGGTTTATGACAGTTTTGCTGCCAAGTATGGACTACTCAGCAGCAATGCAAATAAAAGAGCGTTCAGCATGGACAGCAGCTATTGCCTTTTGACTTCCCTTGAATTTCTGGATGAAAAGGGCGAGTTGAAGAGGAAAGCAGACATATTTACGAAAAGGACGATCCGCAGGGCAGAGCCGGTAACATCGGTAGATACTGCGAGTGAGGCACTGGCGGTATCTATCGGGGAAAAGGCAAAAGTGGATATTCCTTATATGATGCAGCTTACCGGGAAAACAGAGGAAGAGGTCACGGCGGAGCTTACGGGTGTTATCTTCAAGAATCCGCTTACAGATAAATGGGAGCCATCCGACGAGTATCTTTCCGGGAATGTCAGGGAGAAGCTGCACATTGCAAGGCAGTTTGCAGAGAACCATCCGGAATATATGGTCAATGTACAGGCACTGGAACGGGTACAGCCGAAAGACCTGGATGCTTCCGAGATTGAAGCGAGGCTTGGTGCGACATGGATTTCGCCAGACTATATTACAGAGTTCATGGCAGAAACATTCCATACACCACGACACCATATCAATTATGAGCGTATTAAAGTGCAGTATGCGGAAGTGACTGGACAGTGGAATGTAAAGGGAAAGAACGTGGATAGCAGCAATAATCCGCTTTCCACATCAACTTATGGAACACAGAGGGCAAATGCTTATCGCTTGTTGGAGGATGCGCTGAATCTGCGTGACACAAAAATTTATGACACAATACATGATGCGGATGGGGAACACCGGGTACTGAACCGAAAAGAAACTACTCTGGCGCAGCAGAAGCAGGAACTGATCCGAGAGGAATTTAAAGAGTGGATTTTTAAAGATATGAGCCGACGGGAAACGCTCTGCAAAATTTATAATGAACGGTTTAACAGTGTAAGACCAAGAGAATATGATGGCAGTCATATCCAGTTTGTCGGAATGAATCCGGAAATTAAGCTGATGGAGCATCAGAAAAATGCAGTGGCACATATCCTTTATGGAAATAATACACTGCTCGCACACTGCGTAGGTGCAGGTAAGACATTCCAGATGATCGCAGCCGGTATGGAGAGCAAGCGTCTGGGACTGGCACAAAAGAGCCTTTATGTGGTTCCAAACCATTTGCTGGAACAGTGGGGAAGTGATTTTTTACGCTTATATCCGGGAGCAAATATTCTGGTGGCAACGAAGAAAGACTTTGAACCGGCAAACAGAAAACGGTTCTGTTCCAGAATCGCAACAGGGGATTATGATGCGGTCATTATTGGACACAGCCAGTTCGAGAAAATCCCGCTTTCCAGGGAAAGACAGATTGCATTGCTGGAAGATCAGATTGCAGATATTACCTATTCTATTGAAGCAGCAAAAGAGGAAGCGGGACAGCAGTATACGGTCAAGCAGATGGAAAAAACAAAGAAAACCCTGAAAGCAAAACTGGAAAAACTGAATGACCAGACACGAAAGGATGATGTGGTGACTTTTGAGCAATTAGGCGTGGACAGGCTGTTTGTGGACGAGTCACATTATTACAAAAACCTTTTTTTATACACAAAAATGCGGAATGTGGCAGGCATTTCACAGACAGATGCACAGAAAAGTTCAGATATGTTTATGAAATGCAGATACATGGATGAGATTACCGGGGGAAAGGGAATCACGTTTGCAACGGGAACACCCGTATCAAACAGTATGACTGAATTATACACCATTATGAGATACCTCCAGTATGATGCTTTAATGAATATGGAAATGGGACATTTTGATTCGTGGGCAGCAACTTTTGGAGAAACAGTTACGGCAATCGAATTGTCACCGGAAGGGACGGGTTATCGTGCAAAAACACGATTTGCCCGTTTTTTTAATCTTCCAGAGCTGATCTCCATATTTAAAGAAGCTGCGGATATTCAGACTGCAGACATGCTGAATCTTCCTGTACCGGAAGCAGAATATATCAATGAAGTGTTAAAGCCGAGTGAGGAACAGAAAGAAATGGTGGAAGCCTTTTCAGAACGTGCAGAACAGGTTCGTGGCGGTGCGGTAGATCCAAGGGTAGATAACATGCTCAAGATTACCAACGACGGAAGAAAATGTGCATTAGACCAGAGGCTTTTAAATGATATGCTGCCGGATACAGGGGAAAGCAAGGTAAATGCCTGTGTGGAGAATGCTTTCCAGGTATGGGAGGACGGAAAAGATACACAGGCTACCCAGTTGATCTTCTGTGACCGTGTAGCGATACGTTGCTACAAATAAACTATAAATGGGGCTTATGCCCTGTGAGG
>OAWV01000889.1_pt1 | contig 18863 bp, 16 predicted proteins | sample 1495551 | NCBI WGS metagenome assembly OAWV01 (sample SAMEA2580245, study PRJEB22360) | human gut metagenome | biome: human gut; feature: human-associated habitat; material: faeces | place: Denmark | collected 2008/2010 | reverse complement strand
AGAGTGGTATCCGCCGCAGGAGGGAGATCAGCCGAAAAAGCGGTTCAGATCCTCCTCCACAGTGCCGATGCCGGCGATGCCGAAGGTATCTGTCAGCACCTTGGCCACGTTGGGGGAGAGAAAGGCAGGCAGGGTGGGGCCCAGGTGGATGTTTTTCACGCCCAGGTGGAGCAGGGCCAGCAGGACAATCACCGCCTTCTGCTCATACCAGGCGATGTTATAGACGATGGGCAGGTCATTGATGTCGTCCAGGCCGAAGATCTCCTGGAGCTTGAGGGCGATGACAGCCAGGGAGTAGGAGTCGTTGCACTGGCCCGCGTCCAGCACCCGGGGGATGCCGTTGATGTTGCCCAGCTCCAGCTTGTTATACTTGTACTTGGCGCATCCGGCGGTGAGGATTACCGTGTCCTGGGGCAGGGCCTTGGCGAACTCGGTGTAGTAATCGCGGCTCTTGGCCCGGCCGTCGCAGCCAGCCATGACCACGAACTTGCGGATGGCACCGCTCTTGACGGCTTCCACCACCTGGTCGGCCAGAGCCAGCACCTGGTTGTGGGCAAAGCCGCCCACCAGGGTGCCCTGTTCCAGCTCAATGGGGGAGGGGCAGCGCCTGGCGTGGGCGATCAGGGCGGAAAAATCCTTGTGTCCCTGGCGGTCGGCCCCGATGTGGGGGCAGCCGGGAAAGCCCACTGCCCCGGTGGTATAGAGCCGGTTCTTGTAGCTGTCCTTCGGGGGCACCAGACAGTTGGTGGTCAGCAGGATGGGGCCGCGGAAGGCCTCGAACTCCTCCTTCTGCTGCCACCAGGCGTTGCCGTAGTTGCCCACAAAGTTGGGATACTTCTGAAAGGCGGGGTAGTAGTGGGCGGGTAGCATCTCGCCATGGGTGTAAACGTCCACGCCGGTCCCCACATTCTGCTCCAGAAGCTGCTCCAGGTCGTGGAGGTCGTGGCCGGAGACCAGAATGGCGGGGTTATCCCGCACGCCCAGGTTCACCCGGGTCACCTCCGGGTGGCCGTAGGCGCTGGTGTTGGCCTCGTCCAGGGCGGCCATCACGTCCACACCGTACTTGCCGGTCTCCAGGGCGAGGGCGGTCAGCTCCTCCGCGGTGAGGGAGTCGTCCAGGGTCTTGGCCAGGGCCGCCTGGAGAAAGGCGTCCACGCCGGGGGCGGACTTGCCGTAGGCGTTGACGTGGTGATTGTAGGCGGCCATGCCCTTGAGCCCGTAGGTGATAAGCTCCCGCAGAGAGCGGATGTCCTCGTCGGCAGTGGACAAAATGCCAACGGCCTGAGCCTTGTCGTCCCAGTCACCGGAGCCGTCCCAGCGCGCGGCGGCGGACAGCCCCGCCCCGTCCAGCCGGGAGCGCAGGGCGGCATTCCGCTCCAGAGTGGCGCGGATGCGGGCCTGAAGTGCGTCATCATCAAAGTTGGCGTTGGTGATGGTTACAAACAGGTTTTCGGTCACCAGCCGGTCGTCCTCCGGGATGATGGCCTCGCCCTGGTTCCGCAGGGCGGTTGTGAGTTGGCAGAGACCGCGGGTCACATAGATGAGCAAATCCTGGAGCGCGGCGGTGCGGGCACTCTTGCCGCAGACGCCCGCCCGGGTGCAGCCGGTGCAGCCGGCGGTTTCCTGACACTGATAACAAAACATGTAAAGTCCTCCTTGTACGGGCGGAAGTATTGGAACTGTCCGCAAGTATAGCGGAGGCGCGGGGGAATGTATGTTGTAATTGCAACAGAAAAGGGGATTTGCTGTGGAAAGTGGCCCGACCGAACGGACAAAGGCCCAAAAGACTCTTGAGAACGGACTCCCAGTGTGTTAAAATAAAAATAAACTATTTAATTTGTCTTTATTGGGGGTGGACGGGATGCCTAGGGTCGCTTATTCGGAGGAGGAACGGGAGCGTATCCGGGTGGCACTGGTTCGGGTCGGACTCGATCTGATGACAAAGCAGGGGATTCAGCATACAACCGTTGAGCAGATTTACAGAAGGGTTGGGATATCACGCACGTTTTTCTACTCCTTTTTCCCGACCAAGGAGGATCTGATCGTGGAGACGCTGTACCTCCAGCAGCCCAAAATTGTGGCATATGCGCGAAAGCTGATGGCAGATCCTGCTCTGAGCTGGCGTGATGGGGTGAGGCAATTCCTCCATGCCTGCTGCTATGGCGAGAAGAATGGGATCGCGGTTCTGACCATCGAGGAGCAGCAGCTCATTTTTAAGCGCCTGTCCAAAGAGAGTTATCAGATGTTCCGCGAAAAGCAGGCCCGCCTGTTTGGAACCATACTGGAGAGTTTTGGAATCAGGGCGAATCGGGCAAATATCAGCCTGTTTACCAATCTGAGCCTCACGGTAATGGTCATACGCAGGGCGATCCCGGACACGCTTCCGCTGTTTGTGCCGGAGGCCGCCGATGAAACGGTGGAGTTTCAGATCAACGCGATCGCAGATGCCTTGGAGATATTGAAAGAGCAGGACTGATGGAATTGGAAAATCCGTCCGAATATTGAAGTACGATGTCAAATTCGGGCGGATTTAAGTCTGCTATAGATAAAGATAAATTATAAATTTAATCCTTATTTGGGTGTTCTTTATATGATATATGTTTAGGAGGAGTATGCAATGGGGTTTTTTAGCAAACTGTTCAAGGGACCGGAAATTGATATGGAAAAGAGCGATGCAAATGCAAAGAAAATGCGTGCGCTGTTTCACCAAGCAGTAGGGGGCGGGGAGGATTACAGGTTGATATTTGGCTATACCGAGGATGTAAGCCGGTTCAACTATGGGTTCGTCCACGGGAGTAAAACAAAGATTGGGAATCTGCTGGTCGGTTGGAATGAGGACAGTCAGACAATTGTAGTCGTTCCTACGGTCCCGGATCTTTCCGGCTGCGGCGAGCCGGTCTATTACCGCCGCTCCGAAATTTTGAAGGCATATCGAAATAAATATCCCACTGACGCATTCATTATCTATCCTGATAAGAAAAACTATATTGGCATCCACGCCTATGACTGGTTGGAGGACGAAACATTGTATGTCTATGTGTCTCAGGAGAAGGAACTGGCGGCATTTACAGAATTTTTTATGAACTGCTTTGCAACGAAGTGAGACTCTGTTCCAGAACCCTATACATAGAAAATAATTTCACCAAAAGGGAGGCGTATACACGAACGCCTCCCCTTTTAGCAAAAAAGAGACTTGCCTTATAAAAGCAAGTCTCTTGGTGGAGATAAGCGGGATCGAACCGCTGACCTCTTGAATGCCATTTACAGCCCAGATATGTTAGTAGGCCGATTCCATTATCGTATCGACACCCTTCTACCCATTGATTTTACTGGGAAAAAGGGCCACTGACAAGGCTCTGGATGGAAACAACTTCCGCCTGTAAGACAACGGGATTTTGCGAAAAAAACGAGGACTGTTAGAAACCTGTTAGACTTGCCGCCATTACACGCGGGCCCAGCGCCCATCTCGAATAAGCCTGAAGTTGTCGTACACCGTCAGGTGAACGGCACTGTATGATTGTGAAAAGGGGTGCTTTTTGTGGCGAAAGTTATCGCTGTTTATAATAAAAAAGGCGGCTGCGGAAAAACGACTACAGCCACTACACTGGCCTATCTGCTGGCCCGGCGCGGCAAGCGTACCGCTCTGATTGACTTAGACAGCCAGGGGGATTCCTCCCTGGCCTACGGGGTGCCAAACCCGGACAAACTCCAAACTACCATCCTGTCTCTTGTGAAGCAGGTCATCATTGGGGAGCCGCTTCCGAGTCCATCCAGCTATATGTACTCCTACCACGGCGTAGACCTAGTGCCCTCCAATGAGGAAATTTCTACTCTGGAGCGCAATTTGAGCAACGTGGATTTCCGTGAATATATCTTGAAAGAGTACATCAGCCAGATCTCACCGGGCTATGATTACATCATCATTGACTGTATGCCAAACTTTGATACCAGCATGCTGAACGTCATGGTGTGTGCTGACAGCGTTGTAATCCCGACCCAGGCGGAGTACTACTCTGCTATTGGCAGCATGAAATTTATCCGGAATTTCCAGCAAATTCGTCAACATGCAAATCCAAAGCTGGAGATTGCCGGAATCCTGATTACTATGAATCAGGGAAATACCAATCTTTCCACTCAGATCACCCAGGAACTGGAGCGGACAATCGGGAATCAAATTCGGATTTTTAACACTCGGATCCCCCGTTCCGTTAAGGTGGCGGAGGCCAGCGGCTATCAGCAGACGATTTGTGAATACCGGCCTAAAAATCCTGCGGCTGTTGCATACGAAGATTTTTTGAAGGAGCTGATGGGAGATGCGGGTTAAGGATGGACAGCCAAAAATCCAGTTCCAGACGTTTGCCGATATGATCAATTTCCCTGTCAAGCCCGGAGAACAGCCTGAAACCAGTACCTCCATCACAGAGGTCCTTCCACTGGAGCTTTTGGAGGGGTATCCAAATCACGAGGAACATTTCCCCCTCTATACCGGGGCTCGCCTGTCCGGTATGATCTCCAGCATCCAAAAGCACGGTATGCAAACGCCTATTTTGGTCTGGAAAACAACAGATGGCCGGCACATCATCATCAGTGGACATAACCGGGTCAACGCGTCAAAGCTCGCTGGACTCACCACAGTCTCCGCGGTCATCCGCACGGACCTGACGCCCAAGATGGCGGAAGACCTGTTCTTTGAAATGAATTTTCAGCAGAGGTCGTTGTCCGATCTGCGCTTTTCCCAGCGAGTGCTGTGTGTGGCGGCCCATTACAATGTTATGAAGCAGCAAGGCCGGCGGACAGATCTCCTCGTGGCAAGAGTGGAGGACGATGACGCAACTTCTCCTGACTGTCAGGAGAAGTTGCACACGGATGCCAAGGTGGCCGAGGAGTACGAACTGACGAGAGATAAAATCTCCAAGTACTGCCGTCTTGCCACACTGTACCGTCCACTGCTCCTTTTACTGGACGAGAGCAAAAAGATTGGGCAGCTGGCCGCCTATGAAATCAGCTTTATTGAGAACTCCACCCTGCAAGCCTGCATCCACCAAGTAATTTCCCAGCATGGCGCGACCGTGTCCAAGGGGAAGGCCAAGCTGCTCCGGGAAGAGTTTGAACAAGGAAAGCTGGATCAACAGCGTATTTTAGAACTGCTGGCCTGCGAGAAACCGGCAAAGCCAGATCGGGGCCCGGTATCTGTCCGCCTCCCCAGAAGCTGCGGGAAGTATTTTTCGGAAGGTGCGTCTCAAAAAGAAATCTCTGAAATTGTAGAAAAAGCTCTTGATTTTTACTTCCAGTCAGGAAGGAACACATCATCCGCATAAAAAGTTAGGGCATGATGGCTTCATCCGCCATCAGCCCTTTCTTTTTGCCCATTTCACATTTTACAACGAGAGGATGGATCAAAATGACAGCAGCAGGAACACCCTCCACCGCCCGTCCCATGGATGGTCCACTGCTCAGCAGGCTTTATCAGATGGGGATCGTCAAAAGAGATGGAGAAATCAACGTAGAGAACATGCGCTTATTCACAAGGATTTATGCGGCTCAATTCTACTATAACCTGTGTGACAGCTATGCAAAATCGACTGTTGGCACAGTGCTGGCCTCTTTTGATGAACTGTCAGGGCGAAAGGACTATAAGGGCATCTACCTTTTTCTGTCGCTGCAGTATGACCAGCTTAGAAAGCCCCTGCCAGACCCCGTTTGGTGGCTGATGGGCTCACCGAAAGCATTAAAGATATTCTCAATCGGTTTTGTGGAATCGCTGACCGAAGTATTTCGTGAGGAGGAAAGTTATGTCCAAGCTGATGATCGCAATGCCCAGTGATAAAACGCCGCCTTTGTATGATTTCTTCAATGACGAACTGAACGAGAAGCAGCGGCAGAAGCTCCTGTCACTGTTCGCGCTCATGCTTCAGGCCCCAGTTTCCGTCATGCGGGAGCCCTATGTAAAGCATTTCACACTGGAACGGTACAGCAGTCTCTATGAGCTGCGCGCCAAGTCAAAAACCCTGGTCCGCATCATCTTTACCATGACGCCAGATGGCGATGTGCTCTTTTTGACCCCATTTGTCAAGCAGCACCGGCGCGATACTATGCAGGCTTTGGAGTCCTCACTGAGCCTGCTGGACCGAATGCGTGATGGCTCATGCTCCTATCAGGAGCTGTCCATAGAATTTTTTGTGAATGGAGGAAAAACAAAATGAAGCAGAAACTGATCCTGGCCTGTGCCGCGGCAGCTGTCCCAGCGCTGCTCTACGCTCTGTACAGAAGGTGGTGGAAACACTCATGAGGAGGCTGGCTGTATTTTTATCGCTGCTCTGTCTGCTGAGCCTACCAGTTTCCGCGGCATATATCCCGGAAAGCTCTGTGACGGAAAACCGGGATGGCCGGCAGCTGATCATCAAGACCTACCAGCTCAGCCCGGAGGATGATCCATCCGAACTGGTTGACGAGCCGTTCGATCTTGAGGGCTACCACTATGAGCATTTGGAAACGGTGAAGGAAGACCAGACATTCCATGATTCCAAGGCGCATACGGAAACTTTGACAGTAACGACCAGCAGCGATTCTCTGGCCGTAATCCTGGAGCAGCTTGCGCCGACCATGGAATACAGCAAGGATGGATATTCCGGCGTGCTTACCCTGGACCACACTACGCTTCAAACAGAAGCGGCCGGCTATACCACCAAGTATTACACCATTACGGACACAAAGCAGTTTACTGGGCTCCCCAGAAATGACCCGTCTTATGTCCCGACTACCACAGTAAAGGACGGAAAGACGCTGTCCCTCAGCAACATCTCCTGGGCGGTGACAGGGACAGGTCTGGCAGACGATACCCTGGTGCCAACTTCCTATACAGCTACCGCAACCTACCAGGCTACCGGAAGCCGGAGTGCGGCAACCGGATATATCACCACGGCCACCTATACGGGCGAGATCACATCAGAAGGGATTGGCTCCGTCCAATATACGGTGACCTATCTGGGGACACAGCTGAAGTCCGGATTTTCGATTGGGCTTCCTCTTCTGGCCTTGCTGACGGCCGGGTTGGCACTGCTTGCGGCTATCCTGGCTTTTCTATATCTGCGCCGGCCGAATGCGGCCATCTATGCGATGAACGCAAAAGGTGTTGCATATAAAAAGCTGGGCAGGCAGCACATAGCTGTACGCAATCCAAAGCTGGACTTTACCAAGCTGAAAGAATACCCCGCGGGAGATTCCAGCGTGGAATTGAAAAACAAGCTGGCCCGGAAGCTGGCCGGACGGATCATCAGCATCCGCCTTTATGATGGGGTGCGTACGCATCTGGTAGAGCCCATTGACGGGAACGAAACAGAAAATTATTGGTTTGCGGTCAAGGACGAGGATAAGGAGGGTTCTGAACTATGAAACTGTTCCAGCGCATCACACTCGCTCTGATGGGGTGTATGCTGCTCAGCACGTCGGCAATGGCCGCCGATTACTCTTTTGAAACAAAAGCCCTGGCCGACTATTATGGAAGCACTGCGTATGAGGAGGTTTATGGCGCTCAGTACAATTACGGCGTTCAGAATGCGGTGGATTTTTTAGACCCTCTGGCTGACAGCGCACCTTCCCCGTTGGCGGGGAACACCATTGAGTATGGCATTGGCAGTTCTTCCGGAAGCATCTATCCAGACGGGACTTCCAATGATTACCCGCTTCAGTGGGGAGGACCGTCTGTTACCCCAGTGACGGCCTTTACCCCTGTCAGCGACGTAGAGCAGGCAAACGGCAGCATAGGCACTCTTTCAATCCCAAGCCTGGGCATCCGTTACCGGGTCTATGATGGAACATCCTCTGCGTCCATGCGGAAAGGTGTGGGGCACTTCCCCAGCACGAGCGCATGGAGCGGGAACATTGGTTTGTGTGGACACAATCGGGGCTCCAGCCATAATATCGGCTCTATTAAAAATCTGGAGGTCGGTGATGCCATCCGCTATGAGACAAGTTTGGGAACCCGCACCTATTCCGTCAGCTATGTAGGGATCATCGACTGGACTGACTGGAGCTATTTGAACGCCACATCAGACAATCGAATCACTTTGATTACATGTCTGGCAGATCAGCCAACCAAGCGCGTCTGTGTCCAGGGGATTGAAGTGAGTTCATAAAAAATTCAAATTCAATTTTTCGAGCTCGTTTTTGCCCCAAAAGAGGCGCAAAGATGGAATTTGGGCACTGATTGCCCAAAGTGCGAAATAACGTCCTTTTACCGAATAAAAAACCTTTGACAAGCTGGATTTCCTGTATTATTGTGAGGCTGTAAGAGGCGTTGCAAACAAAAAGGAAACGAGGTGCTTGTCATGGTCTGTGAATTCCCATTCCGTCAATCCGGCTGTCAAAAGGACGACACAGGCAGGATCAATCTGCGCATGGATCTCACGTTCGATGTCCCTTCCAATATAGCGGAACAGCTGGCGCTGTGGGGCATTTACAGCTTCGATGATTGCCAGTATGACGCGGAACGGAAGGTGCTGCGGTTAAGCGCAAGCACGACACTTTATGAGGAGGGAGCCTGAAATGAAAGCAAAACGTGTTTGGTCTGCGGTACTGTGCGCAGGCTTGGCCCTGAGCATGTGTGTCAACGCGGGGGCTGCCGCTCAAAACGATGAACTGCGGGCTGCGGCCAGCTATGTTTCGGAACAGGGGGTTATGGTCGGCGACCAAAACGGAGACATGGCCTTAGACCAGACTTTGAGCCGCACAGAACTGGCGGTCATTCTGACCCGGATCACAGTGAATCCGGAACATCTGGAAGCGGAGCGGGAGCTCTACACCAGAAAGTGCGAATTCCCAGACGTTCCAGAGTGGGCCAGATTGTATGTCGGATACCTATCCTTCAATGGCCTGATGGTGGGATATGACGACGGTAGCTTTGGCGCCGCAGATCTGGTGACGCCCGCGGCGGCCTGCACGGTAATCCTGCGGCATCTTGGGTATCCAGAATCCAGCGGGTGGGACTACAGCACTGCTTGTGATAAGCTGATCAGCCTCGGTCTTGCTCCGAGCGAGCTGGCAGAAAAGAGCGTTGTCACCAGAGGCGATATGGCCATTCTCCTCTACCGTGCGATGCGCAGCCCAGAGGGCGGCTCCATTGGAGTAGGCGATGCCGCCACGGGGGAAGCAGGCGAAAATATCCCGCAGGACGGGACAGGGAGTTCGGCTTCCGGCCGCCAAGGAATCACTTACAATACCGATGGCTCGATCAATATCCCATCGGATGGCTCCCGCTATGTTCCACAGGCTGGAGATGTGGTCCGCTGTAACGACGGCACCAATTATACCATTACCGATGTAAGCCGGTGGGACAAGAGTATGTTTGCCTCCGGCCCAATCGGTCCCCTGCCAGAGCCGACCTGTGACTGGAGTTTGCTCCCGCAACCGGAACTTCCGGAAATGGAGGTGCGGCACTGGCAAAATGAAACCGGCAATCATCTTCGTGTCCGCAATCTCTATGAGACACGGAGAATGCTCTACACCCTCTACAACGCCATTGGCGATAACCCGGCGACATGGGAAAACGGTGCCCCTAAGCTGAATGCCAAGGGGATTTTCCCTGTTTACATTAACCTGAGCATTCCAGACGATCTCTCCTATCAAATGTTTTGGCCCTGGAGAGCGAGTGAAATCGTTAATCTGTTCAATTCCGTGCCGCCTGGAACTTACTCTATGCAAGCTTGGGATGTTTACAAGGATGGTGTATATCTTCACACTGAATATCAAATTCATGTAATCTGATTTTGGGTAGTTTATAAGAAAGGCAGCGTGCCACATGGTACACTGTCTTTCTTTTTGCCCATTTTGCATTCCCTACAATTTAATCAAACCCAATCAAGGGGGGATGCAACTATGGGTAGGGGCGTCCTCCCAATTTATATGATGGAGGTCGCTCATGAAAAAAAGACTGATTTCGATGCTCCTGGCTCTCCTTGTGTCCATGGGGCTCCTGCCAACCGCCGCTTTTGCTGCGTCCACCCCAGAGGATGCCTTGGGGGAAGTTCATATTTACAATGGAGAGGTTGAAATGTCTTATCTGTCCATCAATGGGCGGATCAGATCCCAAATTTACACCTATTACAGTTATGATAACGGGAGCGGGAGCACCCGGGAGATCCCTGCTTACTGTGTCAATCCGAACACGGTGGGGGTCCCTCAGACCGTGGGAGTCGGCGAGAGTATTGAATATCTCGCTGATGAAAAAGCCAGCGATCCCAAGGTTGTCGGTATCGTGGCCAACGGCTATCCCACGAGAAGTCTGACCGAACTCGGACTGGAAAATAAATATCAGGGCTACTACGCGACTAAAATGGCCCTGTGGTGCTATCTCATCAGCGATTGGGACATCAACAACCTGAAAGTCAACCCCAATCTAACCGGCGTAGAACTCCAAAGAGCGCAGAAGATTTTGGCTGCGGCAAAGGACATTTATGCCCGTGGTACGGCCTGGAATGAAATGCTCTCCCCTGAGGTAAGCTGCACTCCAGATCGGGATACCGCCTATGAGGTCACCATTGACGGAAAGCAGTACAAGCAACAGGTTTTTACTTTCTGGTCTAAAACTTGGGTATGTGATTATGCGGTAAATGTGTCTTTTTCTGATCCATCTCTCGTCCCGGAGGGCACACGCATTGTGGACATGAACAATCAGGACATTACCACGATCACCACCAAGGGTACAGGCGACGGCTATGCTGGCAAGTTCAAGGTATTGTATCCTCTGGAAAGCGTGCAGGGAGAAACCGGCAGCGTTCAGCTGTCTTTCAGCACGAATGTTTATAAATACGCCGTATTTTTTGCGATATGCCAAGAGAAAGATGAATACGGCGAACTCCAGAATTATGTAGTAGATACTGACCCCACGACCACAATGCGACTGTCCGCATACAGCAACTATTCGGACGGTACGACCATCGAGTATGAAACTGGCTTGCGAATCCTCAAATATGAGACCGGCACCGAGATTCCAATTAGTGGGGCACTGTTCGAGGTCATCGGCCCGGATGGTGACTCCATCGGTACCTTTGTGACCAATGGGGATGGCCGTATCGAAATTCCGCTGAGCAAAGTGGGGAATTATACCGTAATTGAGCGCCAAGCCCCCTCCCATTATATCATCAGCGAAGAGCCAGCACAGAATGTCACTGTCGTCTACGATGAAGTAGCCGAGGTGACATTTTTTAATGATCCCTATGGCACTCTGCGTATCGAGAAAAAATCCGACACTGGCATGAACCTGCCAGGGGCGGTCATCAAAATTGAGCATATCGAAAGCGGCCAGACCTGGACTGCGACGACGACCAGCGCGGGAGTCGCCATTTTCGATCAGATTCCCCTGGGGGCATATCGTATCCAGGAAATCACAGCGCCGGCAGGCTGGAAGCTGGATGATACCGTCTACACCGCCACGGTGGTTGCTGGCGAAACCACTACAATCCCTATCATCAACGAGGAGTTACCGGGATTGCGGATCATCAAGTATGATCGAAAAAATATGGTCGCCATGCCCAATGTCACCTTCGCCGTCTATCGGGACGGCAAATTTTTAGGCAATTTCAAGACGGACCAGTTCGGCGAGATTTTGCTCACCAATGTGGAGCCCGGCACTTACCGGGCGTTTGAAGTAGATACCGGCGATGAGGGGCACATTTTGGACACCACCCCCCAGGAGGTAGAGCTCCACGCCGGAGACGGCATTAAGGAGCTGTTGTTCTTCAACGATGTCAAGCCCGGATTACGGCTGGTGAAGGTGGATTCCGACGACCCCTCCAAGGTCATCCCCAACGCTGTATTCGAGATCAAATCGGTGGAGGGGATCTATGGACCCCAGGAGTTCCGGACGGACGAAAATGGAGAAATCGACCTTTCCATGCTCCCCCCTGGCTCCTATGTAGTGACTGAAAAATCCTGCGACGGCTATGTGATCGACGAGGCCCAGCGTATCATTGAGCTGAAGCCCAATGAAGATGCCCAGTTCGTTTTCACCAATCACATCAACCCCTCTCTCCAGCTCATCAAGCTGAGCAGCGACGGCTCCCGGCTGGCCGGGGTCACGTTCCGCATCGCCAAGATCGAGGATGGCAGCCACTACCTGGACCGCACCACCAATTCCAATGGCGAGATCCTGATCTCCGATCTGGAGCCTGGCGTCTATTCCGTGCGTGAATTGTCCTCGGTACTGGATCACATCCCGGATGATACCGAGCACCATGTGGAGCTGTTTCCCGGCCAGACCAGCACCATTACCCTGACCAATGACAAGCGCCCCAATCTCTATATCCATAAGGCCGATGGGGACACCGGGGCTCCGATCCCCGGGACCGTCTATCTGGTGAAAGGCGCCGACGGCCATTCTATTGCCGAGGTAAAAACTGATGAGACCGGTGTCGCCGTGGTGGAGAACTTGCTGCCCGGCGTTGTAGAGGTCATCGAAAAGTCGGTTCCGGAGCCCTACCTGCTGGCGGAGGAGTCCCAGCTGGTGACGCTGTTCCCCAATCGCGATCGGGATGTCTATTTCCAAAATTATAAGCGCCCCACCATCGAGATTATCAAGGAAAATTCAATCACACATGATCGAATCGAAAATGTACCGTTCCAGGTTTGGTACGCATCCAACAACACCGCTACCGGAGAGTACAACGACCTGGGCGTGTTCTACACCGATGAAGAGGGCCGTATCGTGCTCTCCGACCCGGACCTCTCCCTCCGTGATGGCTGGTTTCGGGTAAAGGAGCTGGAGCCGGCGCCGGGCTTTGCTCTGGCGGACCCGGACACGCAGGAGGCGTTTATCGCCGCAGGCGAGGGGCACACGTTCCGCTTCAGCAACCGGCCTCTCTCGGCTATTTCTGTGTGGAAATATGACAGTGAGACCGGAGCTGCCATTGAGGGGGCTGTGTTCCAGGTCCGTTACCTGAGCGGCAACACCTCCGGTACCGGCGGCACCGTCATCGGGACCTACCGGACTTCGGCCAATGGCTCTTTCACCGTCACGGGCTGCAAAGCCGGCACTTACATCATAGAAGAGCTCTCCAGTGATGGCTCTCATGTGATCGACACCCCGCCTCAGACGGTCTATCTCTCCGGCGAGGATCAGGAGGTTGTTCAGGTCTATTTTGGCAACAGTCCCAAGGGCTCGCTGCTCATCAAAAAGGTGTCCAGTGCCGATAACTCTCCGATTTCTGATGTTCAGTTCTTTGTGACCGAGAGCGACGGCACGGTGGTGGGCGACAGCAACGGCTATTTCACTACCGATTCCGCCGGGACCATCCTCATTGAGGGCATCGACCCCGGCACCACACTTGTGGTCAAAGAAACCCGGGCAAAAGATGGTTTCCTTCTGGACGACACACCCCAGACTGCCCAAATCAAGGCCGGACAGACGGTGACCTTGGAGTTCCGCAACAAGCCCCTGGGAAACCTCGTGATCGAAAAGTGGGGGCGCACCGGAAGCACAACGGTTCCTCTGAAGGGCGTCAAATTTGAAATCAAATACGCCAATGGGCAGTTTGTGGACGCTGCCGGAGGCACCCTGTCCTCCAACGGGATCTATTATTCTGACTCCTCGGGTAAGATCACGCTGTCTGGTGTCACGGGCACCGTCATCGTAACGGAACTGGAGAGCGTACCTGGATTCACCATCGACCCGGACAGCCAGAGCCAGACCGTCACCATCAACCCCAATGATACGCAGACCCTCCGTTTTTACAACAACGCCGTGGGCGGCGTGGAGATCATCAAGGTCAATGCGAGCAAGACCTCTGAACGGATTCCTGATACCACCTTTGAGATCCGCCGCATGGATGATGCCCTGGTAGATACCATCACCACAGACCGAAACGGCAGGGCCTATCTTGCCCTGGAGGACGGCTCCTATTATGCAGTTGAAATCGAAGCAAATCCCGACTTCCGTCTGGACGATACCCCCCATTATTTCGAGGTCAAAAACGGAGAAGTGACCACCCTGCGGATCAAGAATGAGGCCAATTCCGGTATTTTGATCCATAAGGTGGATACCAGCGGCGAGGGTATCTATGGCGTCAAGTTCCTGCTCTACGATGAGGACCGCAATCCCATCGGTGAGTTCACCAGCGATGATAACGGCTATGTTTACATCACCTCTGACGACCTGCCGGACGGCGCCAATACCAGCGGACGGTTTTACTTGAGGGAGCTGGAAGCGGCTGAAGGCTATATCTTAGACGAAGAGTATAAGACCGTCTATGTGCGCCCAGGCCGCACAGCGGAAATTGAGTGGGTCAACGAGGCCATTACCGGCCAGATCCAGATTTACAAGTACGCCTCTGAAGCCAATCCTGTCACAGGTGATCCGGCAGGAACACCCCTCCAGGGAGCTGTCTATGAAATCATCCATGAGCGCAGCGGTCGGGTGGTGGACTACATCACCACGGACGCCCGGGGTGTTGCTGCCTCCAAGCCCCTGCCTTTGACGCGTTATAAAATCCGGGAAGTCACCGCGCCCGCCTATTATCAGCTTGATCCCACTGTCCACGATGTCACGCTGGAGTATGCGGGGCAGATCATCAAAATCGCGGCCTATGACAAGCCGGCCAATCTGAAGGTCACAGTCACCAAAACCGGGAACAAGCAGCTCCTGGCCGGGGACTCTATGCGCTATGACCTCACGGTGGCCAACAACTCCAATGTGGCGCTGGAGAATTTCTATCTCCACGACCAATTCCCCACGGACTGCTCCACAGCCAAGACCATCACGACCGGCACTTACAACACCCGACTCAACTACCAGATCACCTATAAGACCAACTATAACGATTACCGTGTACTGGCAACCAACCTACTCAGTACCAACAACTACGCCTTCGATTTATCGGCTGTCCAGCTGATGCAGGGCGAGGTAGTCACAGATGTGCGTCTGGAATTCGGAAAAGTCCCGGCTGGATTTGCCTCGGTAGTGAAGCCCACTGTCACTGTGCAGGCCAGCGCCAGCCTAGCCAATGGCTATCAGGTGGTCAACCGGGTCGATGCCGGCGGCCAGTACATGAGCCAGTGGGAAACCGGACGGGCTGCATGGATCACTCTGATCGTTAGACTGAATGAGCCGACACTGCCCAAAACTGGTTATTGACGCAATAAAGTGAACTGGTGGGACGGCCTGCGGGCCGTCCCACCGCTTTCCCATACGAACAGGAGGGTAGCTTTTGTGCGATACGCAGACTTCTACGGAAACCATGAGCTTTGCCAAGAGGCGTTTTCCTATGCGTCATTGCTGGGAGGGCGCTTTATTTCCAAAGATGAACATTTGGTGTATGTGGATGCGGCAGGCCGCTCCTACGTCCCTCCCGCCGCAGATTACGATGCGAAGCTGATGCTCAGACAAGTCCGCCAGGCAGTGTCATGGACATATCCCATAGATGTACTAACGATCATTTGGCTTCACCTGCCTCATGACGCTATGGGAGACATTGATGCTTTTTATAAAAATCCGGCAAATCAGACTACCGGAAATCACTGCCCACAGATTCTGTAGCGGTGAAATGGTGGCTTTATTCCATAAGACTCAGCAGGTATGCAGAAGACAGCTTCTCCCCTTCTACATACCTGTTAATATGATATTTCAGATTGGAGTGGTTGTTTTGAAGATATGTTTCGAGCGTTTGGGGCCTAAACTCCCACGTTACTATATGCAGATCATGCTTATCGTGATCCTTTTGTTCTGTATGACCATCTCGGCTTCCGCAGCAGAAAACATGTGGGATGCCGCAGAACGCATTATTAAGGATGTCTACACAAAGATTGCAGGCATCAGCACAGTACTGGCCGGCCTGATGTCGGCAGTCGCTGTTGTCGGAGCCAAGGTATCCAATAATCAGCACAAAACCGACCAGGCTTGGGATTGGCTCAAACGAATCTGGCTGTGCTGGATCGTCATAAATGGGATCGGGGCATTCCTGGCGTACATCCAGCCTCTTTTCAATGGCCTTGCAACCCTTGAGCCGGGGAGCGGTACGTCCACCCCATGACAGATATGGTGTCAAAACACGACAAAATCGCCAGGGTATTCCCAAGGCGTACGGCCGCTACACCAGAAGACCCATTTGCCTTTACCGGCCCGCCGCCTTGCGGGGAATTACCGGGCATCAGCGAGATCCATATCTCCGTAGCCTTCACCTATGATATGCAAAAAGCGGAACAGCTGGCGGATATGTGGTCCGCCACAGGGCTTCCGGTACGAATGGGCGGTCCGGCCTTTTGTGAGCCAGGCGGTGCGTTTGTCCCAGGCCGCTATCTCAAATACGGGTATGTAATCACATCACGTGGATGCCCCAACCGGTGTTGGTTTTGTGCTGTACCAAAGCGGGAAGGCGGCGTCCTGCGAGAGCTTCCCATCACCTCGGGATGGAATGTACTGGACGACAATCTTCTGGCATGCTCTGAAGCTCATATCCGGGCGGTCTTCGCCATGCTCATGCAGCAGCAGGAGCGCCCGGCCTTTACCGGGGGGCTGGAAGCCCGCCTATTGTGTCCCTGGCATGTCGAACTGCTCCAGGTGTCCAGGGCCAAGCGTATGTTTTTTGCCTATGACACGCCGGATGACTATGAGCCGCTGATTGCGGCCGGACGGTTGCTGCGGTCAGGAGGCGTCACCCAGGCCTCACATCGTGCGGCCTGCTATGTACTGATCGGCTACCCTGGAGACACGATAGCCGCGGCAGAAAAACGGCTGCTTGACACCTACCGAGCTGGTTTTTGGCCCTTTGCGATGCTTTACCGGGACGCCAGCGGGAAGCAGGCGGAACAGTGGCACAAGTTCCAGCGGCTGTGGGTACGTCCCCAGTCGGTTTATCATCTCATCAAAACAGAGATCCCGGGCGGTTTTACCGAGCCATAGATACCGGAACTTCTTTGTGGAGAGGGGGTGAATATCTCAGTAAAAGTATAAACCAATAACGGGGGATTTGCGTTTGGAAGGAGGCTCGTACCGAATGGGAGTCCCCCGAAGGGGGGGATTTACCATCCTTGAAAATATCTTCAAAGGGTTTATGCAATGGATCTACAGCCTATGTTTGGAAATGGTGCAGTACATTGCAAATTCCCTGCTGACTGTGTTCAGTATGGACCTGGATTATTTTTTTCAGGTAGCTCCTGTTGCGAAGGACATTCTTTCCATTCTGATTGCCGCCGGCTGGGCGCTCCTAATGGGAAATCTTGTATTCCAGGCCGTTCGCTCCATGATCTCCGGCCTTGGTTTTGAGGGAGAAGATCCCAAGCTCCTATTTACCCGCACCTTTGTGTTCGCCTTTCTTCTCCTGGCAAGTCAGCAAATCTGTGAGATCGGGCTGAATATTTCCGCTCAGATCATACAAATGCTCCAGATACCAAGCAGTGTTACCGTGACCATTCCGGAAGAGAGCAATTTTAATATTGGGGCGTCCTGGCTGCTGATTATCATTGTTGGCTTTGTAGTTATGTGGCAGTTTGTTAAGCTGTGCTTTGAAGTGGCCGAACGGTATGTAGTGACCGCTGTTCTGGTGCTGATGGCGCCGCTTGCGTTCGGACTAGGCGGCTCAAAGAGCACAGAGGACATCTTCAAGGGCTGGTGCCGGATGTTCGCTTCAATGTGTCTGATGATGGTTATGAACATCATCTTTTTGAAGCTGCTGATTTCCGCAATGGGCTATGTGCCGTCCGGTTTGGGAGTGCTGCCCTGGATGCTTCTGATTGTCGGCATTGCAAGAGTAGCCCGAAAAATAGACAGCGTTGTGGCACGAATCGGCCTAAATCCCGCAATCACCGGGGATGGGCTTGGGCGTGGTTTACCTGGTATGGTGGCCTTTGCGGCCATTCGCGGGCTTGGAATGGCTGTAACCCGCTCCGCATCGGCCGCATCAAAGGGAAGCGGCGGCGCAAAGCCCCACGGCGGCCACGCTGCGGGCAGCTCCAGCACCCCACCGCCTTCTCCGCCTCCATCCGGGGGTGGGGGGGCTACGCCGCCTGGCGGCGGGTCAGGTCAGGGTGGCCCAGGCCGCGGTCAGTCTGGAACGCACCGGGAGAGTGAACGGGCTGCATATGCGGCAAGCACAAGCGCGCAGCAGTCTGCCTCTACTGAAACACAGACAGCGCCGCCTTCAACGCGCAAGGATCAGCCCAAGTCCGGAGGCCCAAGCTGCCCGCCGGACGCAAAGCCAACCCGGCATACATCTGTTCCTCCCGAGCAGAGAAGCGGTGGAGCCGGTGCCGGCCAGCGCTTCAGAATAAACGCGGTACTTATGGGGCAGGTGCCAGAAGGGGCTGAGGCGGCCACGCAGGCAGCATCTTCCCAGCATCAGTCCGCAGCACATTCCAGACAGGCTACCGATGCGGCAGGTACTTTTTCACACTCCTATCGGAAAACCGGAAAAGAAGCATTTCGTATCACATCGGAGCGGCAATCGTCTCAGCAAGCCACTCAGGACCGTCCGCAGCGGCCTCCGATACGCCAAAACGGTACGCCTAAAATCTCCACTCCTCCAGGCGTATCTGCGCCCGGGAAAAGCGACTATGGGGCAGGAAAAGAGCCGGATTCCAGTTATAGAAGGGACATACAGACCCCAACCGATACGGCAGGGACGCAGCGGGCCTCCAGTTCCGGTCAGCCTCCCGTGGGCAGCTCACAGCCCACGATTGGCACAGCATGGGCACGGCGGCCTCCCGGCTCAAGCCAGCATCCTGGGGAGGACACCCAGCCCATGACCGATATGGCAGGGGCACAGCGGGCCTCCGACCCCAGCCGGCCTCCCGTAGGCGGCACCCAGCCCCCAGTCGGTACAGCAGGAACGCGGCAGCCCTCCGGTCCCAGCCGGCCTTCCGTGGGTGGCACCCAGCCC
>OAWV01000887.1_pt1 | contig 18902 bp, 22 predicted proteins | sample 1495551 | NCBI WGS metagenome assembly OAWV01 (sample SAMEA2580245, study PRJEB22360) | human gut metagenome | biome: human gut; feature: human-associated habitat; material: faeces | place: Denmark | collected 2008/2010 | reverse complement strand
CAGGACATCATTAAAGCTCAAAAAGGTGAAATTGAGCAGATGAATAAATGGCTTGGTAATCAAAAATAATGATTGCGGAAATAATATATTGCGCGTACAGTCAGAGTGTTCCCGGGCACGGGAACCTGTTAATCGTTAATTAATCAAAACCCGATTCATTTCGGGTTTTTCCTTTTAAAACCCCCAACGCATGCACTGCACCGAGTGAAATTCACCTGAGCCAATTCTGCTTGCTTATTATTTCGATGGGAATTGCTGATTTTAATTAAGTCTATGTTTTAAAAGCGTTTCTCATGCCTGGGTTTGGCAGGGGTTCGTCCTGTTCTCTGGTCATGCGCAATGGCAATTCGCAGTCAGGGCTCAAGACTACTTTTACCTCTTTTTTAACAGAAAGTTTCTGGCCCCGATACTTGCCGGAAACATCATCTGCTGTTCATCCCGACCAATAAAACGAAGGTATCACTCTCGTTTGAATCTCACTTACTTTCCATTTTGTAATAAAGAATCAAGTTTTCCAGTGATATATCAATACCAACTTTTTTTAATAACCTTTTTCGCGCAGTGTATATTTCTTTCAGCATATCTTCATAACCCTGACCAAGGTGAATTTGTTTATGGCAATTGCAACACAGAGATATGATATTTTCTTCAACATCAAGAGATGTGTCAAAAGCATCTTGCCTGGACATAGGTACAATGTGATGAGGTTCTGTGTAATTTAAGGATGAATTTCGCCTTCTGAATGTTGGGTGGTCACTATCGACTTCACATCTGTAACCTGCTTTATTCAGCGCATTTTGGGATACGCCTTTACTCCTGGGATACGAGAGGCCATTTTTTACTTCTATTGCATTTTTCTTTGGTTTGGCTTCCCCTGTATATTCAAACGTCTGAACGTTGTCAAAGATATTACTTTTCTCTATGGCATTGATCAACTCATCGTCAGAGTAATACTCACTGCTGGCCATTTCTGTTGTACCAAAAAAATCCAGTTCGTTAATTGCCTGAACAAGTTCCTCACGAATTGTCCATAAGTTTCTTTTGGGTTTTCCGCCGATTTCTTTACTCTTCATTACGGTAATGAATTTTGTACCGGATGCGATATTTCCGACACCTTTAACCTCGAATCTACCAAGTTCTTTTTGAACTCTGCCACCCAGTCCGTTTATGACTCCATTAGCACTCATGCTGTGCAGGTCGTACTTCTTACCAATATCGAAGCATGTGCAGGAATGATTTGGCTCAATAAACCATTTTTTTAACGCTGCAATACTTTTTGTGTCAAAAACTTTATCATTTGTTAATAAAGTTTTCCATTCTTCCACACTGATATCAATGTCACAGACATACTCTCCATCAATCACTTCGCATATTTTTTTAATCACATTCATTCCCCTGTTATACAGATAGTCATAATGAAAATATAAAGCTTGCTAACCGGTATGGTTGCGTAAGGACCGTAGTCTCTCAGAGACCGTGCTTTCTTTTTTTTCAGGCCTGGACACTAAAGGGTCTGTTGCACCCCGAAAAAATTTGTTGCGGGGATTGCTCATTGAGATGAGCCTCTGCTCGATCATACCAGATCAGCAGGCTGCCCCCAATGCTATGGCTTCTTAGTTTGGCCATTATCCGGCCTTCCTCACGACCAATAAAATAGAGACATTACCCGTGACGCTGCCACCGTCTCAGCCCGGAACGATCAGTGAGCGCTTCTGATGACCTTCGGTTTTTTTAACGAAGCGGGTGGGATACGGTTTGTTGCTGAAATCTTAATAATAACCAACAACTGATGCTAATTTCGCACTTTTAACATATATGAATATAAATGTTATGAATAATTGCATTTACAGGAAATATCATGCGTTTTGTCATCCGGGATCCGAAAAAAGCCAGTCCCGGATCTTTCCGCACTGGCCAGCGCGTTGCTTTCCAGCCACACAAGATGTAGCGTTGTCGACATCTGCTGATACCGCTAGATGTTGTGTTTCTCCCCTGCCCCGTGATCCGGCGCGCAGGTGCCGAAAACAGCGATGTGGTTATTTCCTGGCCGTGGTACACTTCCGGAAAGTCTCAGACAGCGTAAAAGTCGGATCAGGCGGAAACGGCCATCCCGTAATTTAATGGTGTGGTTATATGCCTGCGTATTATCACCATGGAAATGATTTATATATGGAAAATTATCAGCTGTAACTTTCAGGTTAATCAATACGTGATAATCGCGACAGGTTACTATCGGGTATTGGAGGGGCGAGGTGAGCCACACTTTTCAGCATGTCATTTTTGAATTGAAACTGATTCATCAGGAACTCTGGTTTTCTACTAAGACAGATCTCGATGAACTATCGCATTGTGACAAATGGCGAGGCAGTGAGATTCGTTCAACAGGAGGAAGAACGCTCGCCATGCAAGTCGGTCATCCGGATGAATGGGAGTACACAATCTTCTATCACGAACATGATACGGGATTGATTATTGATGAACCAGATGAGGATACCGCTGTTTCTGAAGCGTTCCTTAAGGATGTATGGTTCTGGATGACAATGCTTGTTCATCCTTATATTGATGATAACGGTTTGTTTTCACCAGAGGACGAATGCAGGGGTGACTGCTATAGCGGCTGACGGGATTTCCAGACAACAATGAATCCGACATTCCATCCGTTTTTTAAGGGGCAAATAATGAAACATACCGCACAGGATGTCCTGCGCGCGGCTGATGCCGGGAAATTTCCTCACGAGTTTACTCTCGAGGATGCGCAAAAAGTGCTTGATGCCAGTCCGGAGCCGGTAAAAATAGGGCGCTGCCTTTTTATCTGGATTGATGAGGGTAAAGGCTTACTGAAAATCCACTGTACAGGACAACCTCGGTACACCTTAAATCATCCGGCTTCCCTCTCTTCTCTGGGGGGAAGGATCCGCAAATATAAAGAAAAGCTCAGTGTGGCAGAGGACAGAAAGAAGCCGAAAACACCCCGGCCACGCTGAGGGTTGACCGTCATTCCGTGCTCTGGCTGACCCGTGCTGACAGGATTTCTCAACAGGCGAAGGAACAAGGGCGGGCGCGTTTATCGTCACAGAAAGCGGACAGCATCCGCAGTCACAATAGTGAAGGAAGGCAACCATGACCAGTTCGAAATTTACCGCCGCAGAGATGGCGATACCTGTGCACACGGTGATGCCCGGCCCATCCGGCCCGGGGAAGAGTGTCCTGCTGCAGGCAGCCGCACGGCGACCTGGTATCTCCTGCGAAGAATTGCTTAAGCAGACAACACCCACAGAGGAACAGCAGGAGCAGGAGACGATGCGCCAGGAAGCGGAAGACAGGGCCGAAGATCAGCGCCTGAATGCGGTCCGTGAAGCCTTCTGGCACAACACACCAGAGGGGCATCACGACCGGGAGCTGCTTCATGATCTGCTGGTTGCGTCTGGCGTCGCACAAGAACCCACCCCGGAGCAGATCAGGGCGTTCTTCATGGCGCTTCCGGCCGACATTATTGGTGCTGCACTTTCCTGGGGGTTCTGTGATACCGGGGTACGTGAGCGCACTTACGCGTTCGTGCAACAAAACAGGCACACCGTGGCTGAGGCTGTCGGTCAAGGCGGGATTTACTGCCCCGCCCTGCCGCCAGGTAACAGGGTGTACAGAGTCGATTACTCACCGGAGACAGGAATGAACGATATGGCTGCCGCCTTAAGAACCATGCGCAAGTTTGGCGCGGGAATTATGACCATCACACAGTTTACGGATGTTAATGCCGGCGAAAAATCAGACCCCCGGATGCCGCGAACGCGGCTGCGCCGCTACCTGGGGCAGTACGGCCTGCGCGGTGAAGCGCTGAACCTTGAGGTCAGACGCATCGTTGCCGGCCCTGAGCGACGGGATAACACGCTTAAGGACGGGATTTACTGTACGTGGCCCTATGGCTGGGAGCCTGCAGATTTTACACCGATGATGCGCCGCATTTTTCACGGAAAAAGCACGCGTCATGTAATGATGTCTGATGAGGTGCCACTGCTGTATCAGAACACGGGCGGCAGGTCATGGTGATCAACAGCAGATTACGGCCTGAACCGGAGCGGACGCCATGACCGCTGTCGTTCCGTTGTGGGTGCCGGTGGCTACAGCACTGGCTGGAATGGGTGGTGCGCTGGGCAGCCAGTTTCTCTCACATTATTTCGCCGCCAGACGCGAAAAAAAGGCTGCAGATAAAAAGCTGGCTTCAGAGCGCGCATACATCGGCAGCCAGCTGATGATAATCCTGGCAGGATTCCGGGTGCAGTGTCATGAGTTTTCACGCTTCCCGGTTAAGGACGATGGTATTCTGCCACGGCCCAAGGCGCCGGATTTCAGCAGGGTAAAGGGAGACTGGACTGTCCTGGATGGTGTGCTGCAGCTGAGAATTCACAGGTTGGCTTTTCTGCGCACTCAGCACGAGGCGCGGCTGGATGCTGTATTTGAAGAATATACGGATGGTCACGAATACCGTGAAACCGCCTCTGACGTATACCAGAAACTGGTCGGTGAGTGTGACGGTATCATTCAGGAACTCAGCACGCTGTGTGCTCTGCCGTCCCCCTGGTCCCTGGATGAATAATTCCGCTTCCGACAGGAACATAACATGACCCAGCTTGTGAATTACGGTTCGGCACCGGCGCAGCTGCCGGTGGCCATCGATTATCCGGCGGCACTGGCACTGCGCCAGATGGCTCTGGTACAGGATGAACTGCCAAAATACCTGCTGGCGCCGGAAATCAATGCCCTGCTCCACTATGTCCCGGATCTGCACCGCAGGATGTTACTGGCCACCCTGTGGAACACCGGCGCACGTATCAACGAAGCGCTGGCCCTGACGCGGGGGGATTTTTCGCTGGTATCACCGTATCCGTTTGTGCAGTTGGCCACCCTCAAACAACGTGAAGAAAAAGCGGCCCGCAGTGCCGGCCGTACGCCCGCCGGTGCCACGCCCCACCGTCTGGTCCCGCTGTCAGATAACCTCTATGTCCGCCAGCTGGAGATGATGGTGGCCACCCTGAAAATTCCGCTCGAGCGCAAAAACAAACGCACCGGCCGGACCGAAAAGGCGCGCCTCTGGAACATTACCGACCGGACGGCGAGGACGTGGCTGAATGAAGCCACTGACGCCGCTGCGGCTGACGGGGTGTCGTTCTCGGTACCGGTGACCCTGCACACGTTTCGTCACTCCTACGCCATGCACATGCTGTACGCCGGTATTCCACTCAAGGTGCTGCAGAGCCTGATGGGCCACAAGTCAATCAGCTCAACGGAAGTCTACACGAAGGTGTTTGCGCTTGATGTCGCCGCCCGCCATCGCGTCCAGTTCTCTATGCCCGAAAGTGATGCCGTTTCCCTGCTCCGACAACACTCACAGGACAAACCCCGTAACTAACATTCTGAGGACATATCCATGGCCATGCAGCTAGTTCGTAAGAAAAATCCAACCGGCGGATCAATTCGTTGGCTGCGTCCCGATGAGGAAGACGCCGTCAAGGCTTACTACAGCGCTCGCGCGCCGCTAACTACTGGCGAACTGACACTCGCCAGTTCGGTACTTCAGGAAATGCGGCAAAAAGAGGCCTGGCTTGAATGTGACTGCGTACATGGTGAACACCCAGCCCGGAACAGCGCTAACCTGATGAAGGATACTGGCACTCTCTTCTTGGCAGGATTCAGTCACGAACATGATATGTCTTGCCGTATGTACCGCCCTTTCTGCGGTGATGAAGGAGCAACTCGGGTCGGCACACGAAAAACGGCAGGAAGCAGGCGAATAAGCTACCGAGATTTCCTGCCTCCGGATGATGCCGGTACCACCATTAAAGCTCCGGGACGTCCCACCAAACCGGAAGACGATCGCACCCGCCGTACCCGCCGTCCGCGTATAGCGCGGCTGCTGCTAACTCTTATTGAGGACGCAGGCCTTAACCGTATTGACTCTCTGTTTCCGATTCCGTCCCGGAGTGTCTCGGAATCCGTAAACATGCTCAGGAACGTTACGGAACAAAATGAATTTATTCGGGGGCGTCTGCTGTCAGAGATCGTAAGATTTTCTCCCGGTATTAGCGAAAACGGCAGGGAACAACTGATGAAGACGCTTGAACGTCCGGATGCACACTGGCCCGCCAATAAAACGCGGATGTTCTTTCAGATTTTTACATCCACAAAGGTCTCCCGGGACGAAGTCTCGTTCATATGGCCGGACGGTGAGCTGGTTTTCCGCCCTGAGCGAGGGTTGAGTATTAACGGCGAAGCACAGGATGGTGCCCGGCCACCCTATTGGGTGATCCTGGCATTTCGCAGAGGTATGGATGGCTCTGTGATCTGCAGCGAAGGTTATGCGCATGCCCTGTTCAGGCGCGGATGCCCGGTGCCAGTTGACAGTGGCCTGGAACGCGGCACGCTTGAAAGCCTCTCCGAAGCGGCTGAATGGCTGTCAAAAAAATCGGATGCGCCGGCGTTAAGCCTGGTAAAGCCTCTTTTTGATATCGAGGTGGATCTTGAAGGTGAAAAAGGGTTTGTACTACCTGACTTTATTGTCACCGCCCGGGACCTTACTGGAAGCATCCATCAGGTAGTGATCGAGACTATGGGATATACGGATGAAGAGTACTGTCTACGTAAAGCTGAACAGCATAAGGGAATGAGGACGCTGGGAAAACTACAGACCGACCCTCCGACACACAGTGCCAAACCGTTTAGTCGGCATATTTTTGGGGTGTTGAATCACCTTAACGACAGATGAGTGTTTATGGGAAACACCCCAACTTTACTTCTCTTTCTCGATGCCCTGATGGGAAATACCCCAAGTTCAGGCCGATTTATCCAAGATTGTAAAAATCAGCTTCCCGTTGTCATCCTGAGACATTGATGCCTTAAGGGGAGTACTTTCGTTAATATTCTTAAGCGCCGGATTAAGAAAAGTTCGTTTCATCTCCGCCATATTTGTCCTTTGCGAAGCTGGTAACATGAACCTTTCAGAAAGCCATTCTGGTGTAGTTATCCATATTCCAGACTGACGATACTGGCAAAGGCTTTCGTATAAACGAATTACCTTAACGCTCTTAAGCTTGCCGCAATCATACAGGGAATAGGTTGTAAATTGGCTGGTTAGCCCCATAAGATATGGCATGACTTTATAGTTGAATTCGATTTGCCATTTTCCCCTACCCCGTTTTAGACCCGCTTCCGCAAGCCAGGGACGTTTAAGCTCTTCAAATTCCCCTTCTTTTGGATAAAAAGTTACGTTGCTTTCCGCGAGAAGATTCACTCCCTTTTTAACATCGCCAGATGCCGTATCAACACCGACTTTAAAATACTTTTGATAATCGGCAACAGTAATAGTGAAGACTGGAGACTCCTCTTCAGGGTTCTCCTTGTTGAAATAGCATTGCATAAGGCATAACCATAAAACTCGTTTTGCCTGTAACGGAAGATGATAAGCAGCCTCAGTCAATTCATTGGATTGACTGATGTTTACTGCTTTTTTTGCTTGAGCAGTTATAGCAGTTGAAGTTGTCATTTTCTGTATGGGTAAGATTTGAAGTACCCATATCATGGCATGATAGTTGTGATTCGACAAGTTTTAACAACGAGTTATCCACAGAGTGACATGGAGTGAAAAACTTGGGGTGTTTCCCATAGTAACTTGGGGTATCTCCCATGATAACTTGGGGTGTTCCCCATATAAACTTGGTGTAAATCCCATATAAACTCGGTGCTTTTCCCATAGTTACTTGCCCCCGTTCCCATAGATCCCCCTCCTGAGGCCTGTAATACCAAGGCTTGCAGCAATGCTAAAAAGTAGAAAAATTATAAAAAAATGAAAAAGAATAAAAATGCCTTTAAAAATAAGCCTGTGGATATGTGAACAAACTAAAAGAGAACTTGGGGTATTCCCCATATTTTACATGATCCAGTCAGTCTTCTACTTGTGCGTAAGAGCATTTTGATACTCCGTGGATATTCCGCTTCCTCGACCATTCGCTCGCTCTGCTCGGTCATTTGTCTGCGGCGAGCGGTATAAATGTTTGACTTATAAGTTGGCCAGTTTCCCATAATTAGTCAACGGAGCTGATTATCTGCTTGGAAGTACAGGATACTGTTCGTTGACTGGATAGACGGAACTTTGTACCACAACTTGTTTACTTGGGGTGTTTCCCACAAATAACCCTTACAAGAACTTGGCCTCTTTCCCATAGTAATTAAATTGCATTCCAAGTTGGGGTATTTCCCACATGCTTAAACCAAAGACATGCCCCGTTGAACACTACCTCGAAAGAAATGTGCTAAATACCAAAATCTCATGAATAATATCTTGCAACATGAAGCTTTTTGGTCAAAATGACAAAAAACGTCATCAGGTAAACATCATGCGAAACTTAGATCAGTTGAAGAAGGTAGCATCAAGAGCACACAAAATGTTGACTTCATTGAGTGAACACGTTCGTGAAGAAAAACAGGAATTAAAACAAAATGAATTTTACCAGGTATACAGCAAAGCATCTCTCTATAAATTACCCAAGCTAAGCAAAGGCAGTGTTGAATACGCTGTGAATGAAATGGAATCAGATGGCTATGAATTCAATAAAAAACCATCTGGGAATACCGTCAAGTATGCGATGACGTTACAAAACGTCATCGATTTATATCGACACCGTGGAGTACCAAAGTACAGAGATCGTCATCCAAAAGCTTTCACAATTTTTGTTGCGAATCTTAAAGGTGGTGGGTCTAAATCTGTTTCTACAGCCACGCTTGCACATGCATTCAGGGCTCACCCGCATCTTCTCTATGAAGATATCAGAGTCTTAGCACTCGATTTTGATCCTCAGGCTTCTCTGACAATGTTACTTCGCCATGAATCTTCAGTTGGCCTGGTTGAAGAGACGGCTGCTCAGGCAATGCTTCAGAATGTAAGCCGTGAAGAACTGATGTCAGAATTTATCGTTCCAACCACGATTCCAGGAGTCGATATTATTCCGGCTTCAATTGATGATGCTTTTTTGGCTGAACGGTGGAAAGAACTGTGCAACGATAATTTGCCAGGTCAAAACATACATGCGGTGCTCAGAGAAAATATCATCGATAAGTTAGAAAAAGATTACGATTTTATTTTTATTGATACTGGTCCCCATCTTGATGCTTTCCTTAAAAATGGCATTGGAGCGGCTGACATCCTCCTCACCCCGCTTCCCCCTGCCACCATCGATTTTCATTCTTCACTGAAATTCGTTGCGAGTCTTCCTGATCTAATTGGAAGCATTGAGGCCGAAGGGCATGAATGTCGGCTTATCGGAAACATAGGTTACATGTCAAAAATACTGAATAAACCTGACCATAAAATTTGTTTAAGTCAGGCAAAGGAAGTTTTTGGTGCTGACATGCTGGATGCGGTTCTACCCAGGCTGGATGGTTTTGAACGAAGTGGGGAGACATTTGATACTGTTATATCAGCCAATCCGGTCACATATGATGGAAGCAGTGATGCACTCAAGAATGCGAAATTAGCAGCTGAGGACTTTGCTAAAGCAGTCTTCGATCGGATTGAGTTTGTTCGTTCAAACGGAGGTAAATAATGTCGAGAAAAACTATAGGAAGGCAATTAAATACCCAGCTGTCAGTTGAGCCAACGGCAGCAGAAGGAAGAACGCAAATATTTACACTCAAAACCGGGCGTAAAGTAAAATTTAGTTTTATGACAGTTCCAGCTTCGGATGTTTCTACTCAAACATTTGTTAAACAAGAAACAAATGGAAGAGATCAGGCTGCTCTTACAAAAGAATCTCTTAAAGATATTATCAAGACCATCAAGTTACAGCAGTTCTTCCCATGTATAGGGGTAACAGAACGAGAAAAAATTGAAATACTCGATGGTTCTCGCAGGCGGGCTGCTGCGATATTTGTGCATGCTCCACTCGATGTGATGACGACAACGGAGTCGTTAACGTACGAAGAAGCAAGACAACTTGCCAAAGATATTCAGACTGCCAAAGAACATAACCTTCGTGAAATAGGTCTCAGACTTTTGGCTATGAAAGAAACAGGTTTGAGTCAGAAACAGATCGCTGAACAGGAAGGACTCTCTCAAGCTAAAGTAACAAGAGCGATGCAGGCGGCGGCGGTACCACAAGAGTTGATTTCGCTTTTTCCAATCCAATCAGAGCTATCATTTAGTGACTATAAAGCGCTACTTGATATTGATCTGTCATTAAGCCAAAAACAAATCTCTTACCAAGTGTTGGTAGAGAATATAGCCAGCCAGCTGGACAGCATTATCGCTGATGACAGTTTTGCTGAGGATGAACAAAAAAACGCAGTGCTCAAGTTGATATCTAAAACTTCTCTATCTTTAGTTTCGCCACCTTTGAAAGATAAAGCAGTAGTTACACCTCTTTGGGATTTTGATGAAAAGGATAAATTCGCGCGCAAGAAAATCAAAGGTCGCAACCTTACCTATGAATTCAACCGTATGTCTAAAGAGGTTCAAAACGATATAGATAATGCGATCGAATCAATCCTTAAAAAGCATTTTTCAAGTTAAATTCGCCATGGCGATTTCAACTGTAACATCATGTTTTACTATCGTTTTCCGATAGAATTTCATAGTGAAATCGCCATGATTTTAAACCTATAGCTTTGCTTTCAACTGTACTCAGAGCGTAAGAGGTAAAATATAGCTCAGCGCCCTGGTGCTTCCTCGCTCACTCGCGTGCTTTGCCCGGTCACTCGGCTGCGGCGAGCACTGCCTGCATTCTCAGGGCTTAACCGATCCTGGCTTTCGGAATTTCCTTCCAGCGCGTGGTATAAGCTGGCGAAAGCATTCCTCGTTTCATTTGCCATTCAGGAGCAGTACCTCTGCCGGCAAACCACAGTTGTCCGAGTCGCGACTGGTTGATACTGTCCAGAACAGCCATTAGCTCCTGACTGTGTGGCCGGGGCGATTGTTCATCGAACAGATTCAGTTGAGCTACCCCTGACGAAGTGAAATCATTCAACATGATACCTGCTTTGGCAAACCGCACGCCGTCACGCCAGATACGCTCCAGCGCTCTCTGGGATGCGGCAATGATGTCACGGGTATCCTGAGTAGGGGTAAGTAGTTTTTCGCAGGCTACGTTGCTGTAATACGGCTCGTTTACGGCGAACGGGGATGATTTAACAAAGACTGAGATGTGACTGCAGAATTGACGTTCTCCGCGTAATTTTTCTGCTGCACGCTCAGCGTACTGACATATTGCCTGCCTCATGCCCTCAAGCGTAACGATCCTTTCACCGAAGGACCGGCTACAGACAATCTGTTGTTTAGCCGGTGGTGCTTCTTCAAGCGCGATACAGCTCTCTCCGTTAAGTTCCCGAACAGTGCGCTCGAGGACGACGCTGAAATTTTTCCGGATAAAAGCTGTATTGGAGCGTGCGAGCTGTAGTGCAGATTTAATGCCCATGATGCTGAGCTTTTTGGCAATTCTGTTCCCGACTCCCCAGACTTCTTCGACCGGCTGCAGAGAGAGTACTTTTTCCGTTCGCTTAGGGTTTCCGGGAGTCAGGGCCAGAACGCCCCCGAACTGCGTCCACTCCTTTGAGGCCCACTGAGCGCTCTTCGCCAGCGTTTTGGTAGGCCCCATACCGACACCAATGGTCAGGCCGGTACCGTTCCTGACATGTTCGCGCAGCTGACGGCCGAAATCCTCGAAGCTCATACAGGCATCGATGCCGCGAATATCCAGGAACATTTCATCAATACTGTAGGCTTCCACCCGGACAGCCAGTTCTTCCAGATGGCTCATAACACGATTGCTCATGCTCGCGTAGAGCTCATAATTGCTTGAAAACGCGTACACTTTTTCACTAAATTGCATATTCTTCAGCTGGAACCAGGGAATCCCCATTTTTATACCTAACTGCTTGGCTTCCTTCGACCTTGCAATTACACAACCATCGTTATTGCTGAGAACCACTACCGGAACAGTGCGAAGATCGGGCCGGAATACCTTTTCACAGCTTGCATAGAATGAATTGACGTCAGCAAGGGCGAACATCAGTCATGTCCCCGGGTTTTGTGCACGAATGCCATCACCACACCGAATATCTGAAGGTGTTCCGGGTCTGGCCAGAGAGTAGGGTAAGAAGGATTCATGGGCTGCAGGCCAGGGCGGGGAGTTAAAAGCAGACGTTTTACTGTAAATTCTCCATCCACCTCGGCAATGACAATGTCGCCGTGACGTGCCCGTTCAGCCTTATCGACAATGAGTAAATCCCCCGAGTGTAATCCTATATCGGTCATGGAGTTACCTATTGCGTGGACAAAATAGGTTGAACTGCGTCGCTGGATACAAAACTCATTCAGGTCCAGTTCTGCTTCAACATAGTCCTGGGCTGGACTGGGGAACCCGGCCTGGCACCGTTCCGTAAACAAAGGGGCTGTGAATGGCTCCGGGTTGATAGCCGGGCGAGTAAAATGAAACATAAAACCTCCTTTTTATACTGTATTTATATACAGTATTATTTCTTGTTTTACTGAGGTTTCAAGATCAATCGTGCGTCCGGAGTTTAATTGGCTGTATTTTCATCAAAAATAAATAGAGTCTCAGGGGCTCTTTGTCTGGTCATTTTTTCCGATAGTGCCGGACTGTCCAGGTGTGAAAGAATTTTTAGGGGGGGCAGCGGGTCAGGGGAGGACTGTACGGCTTTTGGGGATGACACAGGATGCGTTGTTCCGGTAGTCAGTCCGCATTGCTAGAGGTTGATTATCCACAGAAACGGGGGATAACCATGTGGGTAATGAATGGTGTACTGCATCAGCGGGCTGACCACGGGAAGCGGGGATAAATGAGAGGGATTAAAAAAGGCCACTGGCGAACGTCCTGCTCGCCGGTGATTTTATCTGGCCCATCTGGCAGGAATAATTGCTCTATATTCCTGATACTGCTCATAAATCGCATATTGCAGCATTTCAATACGATCTAACAGTCTATCGGCGTCCGATATATGCCGCCATTCACCCTCAATAGCGGTTTTCTGGCCATCTGGGAGATTCAGCGTAATTAACACATGGTTGTCGCGAATAATCACCCCGTCTGTAAAAATACCCAGATCATCCCTGACTATATTGTTTATCTGAAAAGCTTCAAGTCTCATGTATTTTCCTCCGGTTGAAAGCTCTATTTAGCAGGCCAGAGCCAACGCTACTACTGGTGCAACACGCGATTTCAAGCGATGAAAACGATCAAACTGGCCGGGGTAATTCTCTCTGCGGTGCATATAGAAAATTCCCTCAGCTCTCCAGCCCTCTTTTATCCAGCGTGCCGGCACATCACGGCGACATTGTCGTTGCCGATGCACTGTTCTCAATCTCTACAAATCAGTATTGCCTTACACAAATTTTCTCTGTGAAGTCTCCAATTAATTACTAATAGTTCTCTAATTTATCTCTTTTTTGTATTGATAACGTCCCTTTTAGGGTGTACTGTATAAATAGTTCTCTTATTTATCTCATATAATTACCTTTTTATGACTATTACATATACCAAAAAATCTCAGGAGTCACAGCATGAAGTTCTTTATCGATGATGGTTCCACCAATATCAAAATGCAGTGGACGGACGGCAACGAAGTCAAACGGCTTATCAGCCCCAACAGCTTTAAGCGTGAGTGGGCGGTGACCTTCGGTTCAGAGCCGGTGTTTAACTACGCCTTTAACGGTGAGCAGTATTCCTTCGATCCCATCAGCGCGGACGCTCTGGTGACCACCAATGTGGCCTGGCAGTACAGTGACGTGAATGTGGTGGCCGTTCACCACGCCCTCCTGAAAACGGGAATTGAACCACAGGAAGTGGATATTGTTGTCACGCTGCCGCTCGCCGAGTTTTACAACCGTGACAACCAGCCCTGCGAAGAAAATATCCGGCGCAAGCAGGAGAGCCTGATGCGGCCGGTGACGCTGAATGGCGGGAAAACCTTTGTTATCCGCAACGTCGACGTAATGCCTGAGTCAATCCCGGCAGGCTACAGCGTGGTGAAGGACCTGGATGATCTGGATTCAATGCTGATTATTGACCTGGGCGGGACCACGCTCGATATCTCTCATGTCAGGGCGCGTATGCGCGGTATTTCACGTATTTATGGCAACCCGGAACTGGGCGTCTCGCTGATGACCCAGGACGTGCGCGCTGCACTGAGTATGGCCCGTACCCGCAGCAGCAGCCTTCTTGCGGATGAAATCATTATCCACCGCCATGATGAGGAATTCCTGAGTAAGCGTATTAATGATCTCTCCCGTCTTGAGCTTGTGAAGGCGGCACTCCATGATTCACATCAGCGCCTGATCACACGTGTTCTTGAGCCGATCAGCAGCTTTAACGGGTATTCTCATGTTATGGTTATTGGTGGCGGTGCTGAACTCATCGCCGGTGCGGTCAAAAAACATTGTGGGCTACGTGAAGACAGGTTTTTCATCAGCGAGAGTCCGCAATATGACCTGGTGAATGGCATGCATGAAATTGGCTGAGAACATGGACAAACCGGATACCCGTCGCAAGATTATGTTTTACCTGAACCCGGAGAGCAGTGAGGCAGAGCGCTATGTCTGTGATGAAATAGACAGAATCTCTCAGGGAGAAAGGGGCCGTGTCTGGCGTGCCACGATGCTGGCTGGTTTTGCGCTGCGTAAACAGGATCCCCGGCTGGCAAATATGCTGGCCGAGCTGCTGAACGAAAACACCACTTTCGAAGAAATGGTGATGGTGATGCAGGCTGTATTTCCCGAAGAGATGAAGGGGCTGGTTAACCGTAAGCCAGCAGCGACAGTGGTTCAGGATCGCGACTCAAAAGACAGGTTACCGGCTCCGTCTGATGACGAGACCCGCGACAATGCCAGGGCGATGTTTGGCCAGTCTAAAAAGGGGATGTAAATGACATTCACCTCCCGGGTTAAAAGCGTTACTGCAACCATGTTCCTTAAGGCCGGTGTGCCAGAACAGCAGCTGCGGACCCGCATGAAGTCGGTGGGGCAGAATATGCTTCTTGCCAGCACTCTGGCGATCGTCCCGCTTGTAATGTTTGATGATGTGTCGGTTGCCGTGAAAATCATACTGCAACTGGTGTATGCCCTGCTGATCTGCGGCGGGGTGATACTGACTGTGGAAGAAAAGAAAAAGTAACCAACCCTTCTCATATTGCGACACATAAACCCGCTTCCGCGGGTTTTTTTATGCGCTGACAATGGCCTCTGGCCATGTCGCTTTCACTGTGCCGTACCGGCACGCTTTAGCCCGTCACGCGTTGCGTTCCGGAACTGTGACCTGTTCTGTCCCCGAACTGATGTCTCTCCCGTTCTTCACCGCACAGGACTGTCCCACACGGCCGTCGGCTGCAAGGACCGCAGAGCTGAACGACGGCACCCGGTCCCTTCGCAGGCTCCGGGCTGCGGCTTTGTCGTTCTCCCTGCATCCTCCTTGTCTCCGTGTGGGTTGCCTGTTTCTGCGGCGAAGGAACTCAGAGAAACATCAACTTAACCCGGAGGAAATCCAACATGTCACAGAAAAACGTCAACACCGCAGCAAAAGAATCTAAAGAATCATCACTTTCAACAGACCAGGTCCTGGACCTGTTTGACTGGATCATGACTGTGCCCGGTCTGCAGTTCCCGGATAATTTCACCCCACCGGCAGACAGCGAAGAACTTGTGGCCTTCTGGGATGCGGGACCGGATTATCTGCAGGTCTGGATTGTCTCAGGCTATCCTGTTGCTGCAGCTGCACCCATGGACGGTCTTTTTATCACGCTGCCAGGGGAGGGGGCGTAATGTCTCAGCTCTCTATGTTTGATGCACCGGATATGGCCATCACGCCATCAGTACCCGTTTCAGACCTGACAGCTGCCCGGGCACTGCCCGCAGTTGTTAGCGTTCCTGCACGCAAAGTCCGGGGGCAAACGCGGCAGGCCTTCATTGATGAATTCTGCCAGACAGCGACGTATCTGCGGCGCAGTGAGGTCTTTCGTGATTTTGTCACCCTGGCGGCCAGCGAACTGGATCTGGTCCGCATTCACACGCCGGAAAGCAGGGCGCGCTGCAGCCAGATTATCGCCCGCTATAAAGCGTCGGATATCGACCGGATGCATACGCTGTTTTCGCTCATGGTCGCTGCGCTCTCAGAAGCGCACCAGGATTTTCTGGGTTCGGTTTACATGGAGCTTGAGCTGGGAGCCGATGAGATGGGGCAATACTTCACGCCGCATTCCGTTTCATCTTTGCTGGCGCAGCTGGCCGCCGGTGACTTACTGGCGCAGCTGAAATCCTGCCCCTTTATCAGTCTGCAGGAGCCAACAAGCGGGGCAGGGGGCATGGTCATTGCATTTGCGGAGATTATGCTGCAGGCCGGGCTGAATCCCGCGACACAGCTTCTGGTCACCACCATTGATATCGATCCACTGGCGGCAGACATGACGTTTGTGCAACTCAGCCTGCTGGGCATTCCGGCCACGGTGAACACCGGCAATACCCTGACACTGCAGATGAACCTGACGCGTCATACTCCAGTCTGGTTCTTCAATGACTGGCAGGAACGGATACGGTCGCATGAGCGCATCCAGGCCATGCGGGCATTTATGTCCCGGCTTTGCTGATATCCGAAGCGGGCCTGGCCCGCTTTTTTCCGGACTGACGAAATTCGCCAGCCGGAGCCGGATATGCTTCCACCTGCACCGTGCCTTCACGGTAGCCCGGCCGCATCGTCATCCGGGTACCGCTGCCGCTCGCCATCCTCACCCGTTCGCACCCTTTACGGCGCATTCAGCCCGTAAAGGTTTTGCGCTGCGGCTTGCGGTGTCGCCCCTCCGACTTCGGCTTTTCACCGGGCTTGTGTGCCGGCACGGCGCAGGCAATCCTGTCTGGCCGCACTATACCGGAGACAAACATGCACAGATCCCCAATGACCATTGCCGGCCTTATCGCGCGGTTGCAGAGATACCCGGAAGATGCCCTCTGTCTGGGGACGTTCTGGCTGGCGGAGGATTTTCTTTCTCTCGATCCCTCGCTGACAGATGAAGACATTGAGGCGGCGATGGAAATCGCCGACGACCAGCATGATGCAGAGGTGGGGTTCAACTGGTACACACTGGAGATGGCCATCGAAAGGATGCGGGAGTAGTAAGCCTGCCGGTCGCCTTCGGGCGGCCTCTTTTGCGAAAGGAGGTCGCTGCGCTCCGCGACAGAACCGTCCCCCGTTGTGACGGGCGCCGGTGTGTTTGCACGCCGTGCCTTCACGCTAGCCCGGCCGCGTCGTCTCTAAGGGTGCGCTGACGCCGTCATCCTCACCCGTTCCCCGCTGTTCACGGTGCATTCAGCCCGCTCACAGCGGCGCGTGCGGCTTGCGGTGACGCCCTTTTCGCCTGCCGCTTAAAGCCGGGCTTTTGTGTCGGCACGGCGCAAGAGGGTGCCGCATATGAGAGAGGAGAGTGCTATGTCCCGTTTTATCCTGGGTGACTGTGTGCAGGTCATGTCCCGTTTTCCGTCCCGTGCCGTCGATTTTATTCTGACCGATCCGCCGTATCTCGTCGGCTACCGCGACCGTTCAGGCCGCACGCTCGCCGGCGATAACACGCCGGAATGGCTGGAGCCTGCCTGCCAGCAGATGTACCGCGTGCTGAAACAGGACAGCCTGATGGTCAGTTTCTACGCGTGGAACCGTGCCGATCTGTTCATTAACGCCTGGAAACAGGCCGGCTTCCGGATTGTCGGGCACGTGGTATTTGCCAAAACGTATGCCTCGAAATCCACGTTTGTGGGCTACACCCACGAAAGTGCCTATCTGCTGGCCAAAGGGCGGCCGCAGACACCGGATTGCCCCATCCCTGACGTCATTCCCTGGAAATACACGGGCAACCGCCACCACCCGACGGAAAAACCGGTGCAGAGCCTTCGCCCGCTCATCGAATCCCTCACACGCCCGGGTGCGATCATCCTCGACCCGTTTGCGGGTTCCGGATCGACCTGCGTGGCAGCCGCCCCCGAAGCCAGCCGTCGTTATATCGGCATCGAACTGCTTGAGGAATACCACGCCGCCGGCGTCCGCCGTCTGGCGCAGGTCGAACGGGCGCGCCGGATGCCGGCGGCCAACGATGGCGCCTTTCATCCTGACTGGCCGGAGGCCGCATGAATTACCCGGGACTGGAAGCATTGCGCGCCGACGTCGCAGCGCTCAGCAACGCCATGTGTGACGTCCGGATGATGCTGAACCGTCTGGAATCAGAGCACCGGCATGATTCGGCCACGCTGGCCGGACGCATGGCCGCTCAGACCCTGAGACGGATCAATGCCCGTTTTCTGGAGGCCTACCGGGAGATGCTGGAGCTGGACGAGAGTTTTCAGGACTAACACCACTGCCGGGCATGACATGCCCGGTCAACTGACAAAAAAGAGGGAAATCACGATGTACCGTAACCGCAAAGAAGCCTGTGACGAACTGGTCCGTATGTTCAAAGCGAAAGAGCCCCTGCTGCTGTTCATCTGGACACAAGAGAGTATCCGGGCCGCCTGCAACAGTATGCACCCGTCAGACCAGGAAACAGAACAACTCATGTTGCAGGCCGGAAGCCTTTCAATGGCGGACTACCAGCGAGACGGATTTTCGCATGAGACGGTGAGAACCCTGCTGGCACGTATCCGGGAAGATGCAACCCGGACAGTACCGGTCCCGGTGGATGTCCTGCAACGCCTGATTGCCCGCCATGAAGCCGAACTGGTGCACCAGGAAGGGCTTGCATGGGAAGAAGGGCATCCGACACCCGTGAGTATTAAACGCGCCATGCAGGATGTGGACACCATCAAAACGCTGATGGCCGCCTTATGAGGCCTGGGGGATTCCCCCGGCTTTTTGCAGCCCATAAGG
>OAWV01000877.1_pt1 | contig 19143 bp, 16 predicted proteins | sample 1495551 | NCBI WGS metagenome assembly OAWV01 (sample SAMEA2580245, study PRJEB22360) | human gut metagenome | biome: human gut; feature: human-associated habitat; material: faeces | place: Denmark | collected 2008/2010 | reverse complement strand
CATTTCACAGAGCGGGAGCGTGCTCCGCAGACTTTATCTTCGCCCGCAGCCCCAACCCACGACAATCTCTCCCCGGGACGAAAGACTCATATACACACCCCACCACCCCGTCCGCTGGCCGTACCGGCGGCGTCCTCACCTGCTTAACTAAATCTCCATAATTAAAGTTCTCCGCGAGAAAAATGGGAAAAAATAGACAAAAAGGTTTTGGTTTATTATCATAACTTTAGCAACTTTTTAATGGGAAGAGGAAAAGGAGGAACTTATATGAGAAAGTCTAAGAAACTTATTGCCCTTTCAATGGCGGCCCTTATGACGGCCATGACAGGATGTTCCGGCGGCCAGACGGCCTCAACACAGGCTGAAAGCGCGGCAGAGACACAGCCGGCCGGCACGGAAGCAGAGAGCGCAGGAGCTGGAGAAGAGGCAGCTGAGACCGGGAACCGCGTGACTGACGGAGAGGGATGGTATCTCTGGGATGAGAACGGCAATCTGACGCTGGAAGGCAGAGGCGCGGAGGGAAAAACAGCAGTAGTTTCATCCGGAAAATATGAGGCGTCCAAGGCCGGCCTTGAAGTTCTTCAGGCTGGAGGAAATGCGGTTGACGCAGCAGTAGCGGTATCGTTTGCACTCGGTGTAACGGAACCGAACTCTTCCGGTATCGGCGGAGGCGGATTCATGACAATCCACAGCGCAGACGGAGAAGACGTATTTGTAAACTTCCGTGAGAAAGCGCCTGCGGCGGCAACGCCTGATATGTGGCAGCTTGATGCTGAGGGAAACGTTATCGGCAACCAAAAGGCCATCGGCGGAAAATCAGTCGGTATTCCAGGCAACGTAAAGGGAATGGAATACGCTTTTGAAAAATACGGTTCCGGGAATGTGACCTGGGAAGAGGTAATTGCTCCGTCCGTTAAGCTGGCTGAGGAAGGATATATCGTTACCCCCACTCTTTATAACGACATGTTCGGTTCCTATGATGCAATGGTCAATTATCCGGAGTTCGGAAACGTATACCTGAATGCGGACGGATTAAATTATCAGGTGGGAGATACATTTAAGAACCCGGATCTTGCCAAAACGCTGAAAGCTATTTCCGACGGCGGAGCAGATGCATTCTATACAGGTGCAATCGCCCAGAAGATGGTTGATACGGTTAACAAATACGGCGGTTTATTCACTATGGATGACCTGGCAAATTATGAAGTGAAGGTAATGGAACCGGTAACCGGCACATACCGCGGATACAAGATTATTTCTTCCCCGCTTCCGTCCTCCGGCGGTACGCACGTAATTGAAGCGCTGAATATCATGGAAAATTTTGATATCGCCTCCATGGGATTTGACTCTGCGGAGAAGCTTCACATTATGACCGAGGCGTTTAAGATGTGTTTCCATGACCGTGAAGAGTTCATGGGAGATCCTGACTATGTGGAAGTTCCTGTAAACGGGATTCTTTCTAAAAAACGTGCAAAAGAGCTGGCAGCACAGATTGACCCGGCTGTAGCAAGCAAATATGAGCAGATCAGCCCATGGCAGTATGAGCATGAGGATACCACACACTTCTCCGTAGCCGATGCGGAAGGCAACATGGTTTCCGTAACACAGACAGTTAACGGCCTGTTTGGCGCCAAGATTATTCCGGACGGATACGGCTTTGTATTAAACAACGAGATGGATGACTTCTCGGCAAACCCGGAATCCCCGAATGCAATTGCAGGAAATAAGGTTCCGTTAAGCTCTATGAGCCCGACTGTAGTTCTGAAAGAGGACGGTTCTCCATTTATGGTATTAGGTTCTCCTGGAGCAACAAAGATTATCACAACCGTTACACAGATTATCAGCAACGTAATTGACTTTGACATGTCCATGCAGGAGGCAATTGACGCACCGCGTCTGTATAACAATGCGACAAGTGCGATTCAGTATGAGACACGTCTTAATGCCGACTCGATTAAGAAACTGGAAGAACTCGGAAATACGGTAGAGCCGAATGATGAGTTTAACCGTTCCTTTGGTTCTGTAAACGCCGTAATGTACGGTGAAGACGGAACACTGCTGGGCGGAGCAGACCCCAGACGTGACGGCAAGGCTCTCGGCTATTAATCGGCAAGATGAGTACATAATTATTTTAAAATATTAAACATTCGAAACAAATCAAAATATCTAGTCAATGAAAAAGGAGACAGGACAATGAAAAAGAAATTAGCAGCAGCATTAATATGCCTTTCCATGGCAGCAGCTTCCCTGACGGCCTGCGGCGGCGATACAACATCTACACCTGCAGCGACACAGGAGGCGGCAAAAACTGAGACACCTGCAGCCGGCGGTGAAGCGGCATCCGGAGACGTTAAGGAAATTACGGAAGCCATTGCGGAAGGACCGATTATTCTTACAAGCGTGGGACAGAGCGCCGATGTCAACGTAGTTCAGACACTTCTTAAAAAGTGTGAAATCGACAGCGACTTAAATGCTACTGTTACGGCAGACGATTTGGGCAGCTACAAGACTCTGGTTCTGGCTATCGGCGGAAGCTCCAAGGGTCTCGGCGCCGCCGGAGTTGATGAGAATCAGGAATTAGACCGTGTAAAAAGTGTCATTGCAAAAGCTGAAGAGCAGGGAATGACGATCATAGCGCTTCATATCGGCGGCAGCGCAAGACGCGGTACCTTATCTGACAAATTCATCCCGGATGCTTTAGCGGCAGCCGATGCGGCAATCATTGTCTCGGAAGGTGACAGCGACGGTTTTATGAAGGGTATCGTAACAGAAAACGGCGTTGCAACTGCATTTATTGACAATCAGGTTGGAGCAGTAGAGCCTCTGAAGACTATTTTCGGTAAATAATGTAAAGTCTGTCAAACGGGGCCGCAAAAATTCAGCGGCCCCATTTACATAAGGGGACAGAAAGGAGTAAAAAGTGACTCACGAACTTATTATATTCATCGTAATGATTGGTATCTTCATGCTCGGCTGTTTTTTGGCAAAGCTTCCGGTAGGCGTGTCCATGATGCTTTCTGCAATCGGCGGCTGCCTGGCAGGGGGGGAAGGACTTCCGATCCGCCATCTGGTAGAAGGTACGTTCTCTTACATTGATACGATTCTTGTTATTGCAACCGCCATGGTATTTATGAAGGTGGTAGAAAAATCAGGTACTCTGGACGCATTGAGCGCCGTTATCATTAAAAAGTTCCATAAACATCCGGCAATTCTGCTGATTCTCATCATGGCGGTTATCATGTTCCCGGGTATGATTACGGGGTCTTCCACAGCAGCGGTACTGTCTGCGGGCAGCATTATGGCTCCGGTTCTTCTGATTATGGGACTCGATACGGTGACGGCCGCAGCTTTGATTGCCATGGGCGGCCTTCTGGGTATGATTGCGCCTCCGGTTAACCTTCCGGCCATGATTATCGGCGGAGGTATTGACGTTCCTTTCGTCGGATTTGGCGCTCCTCTTCTGATTCTGACCATCCCTGTGGCTATTTTCTCGGTTTTGTTCCTGGGACTGAAACAGGCGAGGAATATGGATTATGAAAAAATGGAACCGCATCTGAACAAGGAAGTGGCTGAAAAGTACGGGTTCCGGATTTACATACCGCTGTTCGTACTCGTGATTCTGATGATGCTTACAAAGATATTCAAGATAATTCCTGATATCGGAATGCCTCTGATGTTCCTGATCAGTGCAATTGTAGGCCTGTTTACAGGCCGCAAGGTGAACCCGGTGGAGACGATTCAGGAGGCGCTTCACAGCTCTCTTCCGGTTATGGGTATCCTGATGGGCGTTGGCATGTTTATCCAGGTTATGACTCTGACCGGCGTACGCGGATTTATCGTTATGACGTGTCTGGGACTTCCGGAAAGCCTGCGTCTGCTGGCAGCCGGCGTATCCATCCCGCTGTTCGGCGCCGTATCTTCCTTTGGCGCTTCCTCTGTACTCGGCGTGCCGTTTGCACTGGCATTCCTGAATATGGATACCGTATTTACGATTGCGGCGCTGTCCTTCATCGCAGCACTTGGCGACATGATGCCGCCGACTGCTCTGGCCGGCCTCTTTGCGGCTAAGATTACCGGTGTTGACAACTATGTAAAGGTTCTGAAGAGATGTATGGTTCCGATGGCAGTAATGCTTGTATACGGAATGGTATTCATCTATTTCTCAAAGACAATTGCAGGATGGTTTTAAAAGGGGGATACAAATATGATTACATTGATTTACAGAGCCATTGCGCTTTTGTTCCTTGTATTTACAGCAATTGACATGTACAAAGAAGATGCTCCGTCAATGAAGGTGAACGCTTGTATGGTAATGGTACCTCTTTTACTGCGCGTCCTGATGATTAAATAAGGAGGACTGAAAATGGAATTTTTTAAGACACATAAAAATCTCGTTACAGCAGTCTGCGCCGTAGCAAGTATCGCCGTTGCCGTAGTCGCCGGAAAAGATTTCTACGATTTCAGACATTATCAGGAAGTAATTATCCCCGGTGAAGGGGTGACGTCAACTTTCCAGTTAAGCGAATATAATGAGAATTTAAAAGGTACATTCGGCGATACAACTGTCTATGTGATGCAAGGTGAAAAAGAGGGAGGTTCTTTCCTGGTACTTGGCGGGACTCATCCCAATGAGCCTTCGGGACATATGGCGGCAATCACGATGATTGAAAGCGGTAAGGTGGAAGCCGGTACGGTTTATGTAATTCCCAGAACCGACAACAGTGCATTCACACATAATGATCCGCAGGAGGGCTCTCCCCATTTCTATCATTTTGAGACAGAGAGCGGTACGCGCCAGTTTGTATACGGCTCGCGTGCCTCCAATCCGATTGACCAGTGGCCGGATCCGGACGTATATACCCACACGTCGGGACAAACGCTTTCCGGAAGCGAGATGCGTAATATCAACCGCGCTTATCCGGGCGTAAAGGACGGCACGCTGACGGAACAGATTGCCTATGCGATTACGAATATGATCAATACGCTGGATATTGATATGGAGATGGATCTCCATGAGGCATCTCCTGAGTATCCGACCATCAATGCAACCGTTGCCCATGAGAGGGCAATGAATATGGCTTCCATGGGAATCCTGGAGCTGCAGATGGCAGGAATCAATATGTCGCTGGAGCCGTCACCCGTTTCCCTGCACGGCTTAACACACCGTGAGCTGGGGGATCACACCAATACGCTGGCTCTTCTGATGGAGACGGGAAACCCGGCTCAGGGACGTCTCCACGGAAAGATTGACGAAGCTCTGATTTTAACCGGTAAAGATAACTGTTATATGAAGGCATCTGAGCTTGGCTATCTGTATATCCCCTACGATGAAAACGGAGTTCCTCTGGAACTGCGTGTCGGAAGACATTTACAGGGATGCATAGAGTATATGAAAGCTTTTAATGAAGTATACGGAGCTGAAAAAGGGGAGCTTATCATGACAGGCATTCCTACCTATGAAGAGCTGACAACAGGCGGCCATAAGCTGGGTGAGTACCTGAACTGATAGCAGCCCCGGGAAAAACCAGGCGCGATTTACGGTTTGCCTGCATAACAGACAGATGAAAGAGCATTCTTCGAAACGGGATTCCCGGGCCGAAAGAATGCTCTTTCTCCGTATAACAAGGCAGCAGGAAGTTATAAATCTAATTTCATGTAGATTGATGTATCCATGGGGCTGTTGTTGTAGCCGGAAATTTCATAAAAACCCTGCTTTTTATACATGTGTATTGCACTTTGCAAAAACGGCAGCGTATCCAGCAGCATATGGGAATAGCCGATTTCCTTAGCTTCGTGTATAATCTGCTCCATGAGCAGGCGGCCGATATGTCTGCCGCGAAAGGCAGGACGGACATAGAGGCGCTTTACCTCACAGTTTTTATTATCAATTCTCTTTAACCCAATACACCCGGCAGGCTTTTTATCGGAATAAGCCAGGTAAAGCCGTCCATAAGGCAGGCCGTATTTTGTTTGTAAATCTTCTAATTCCTCATCGTAGTTCTGTAGCTCCAGATAATTTTTAATATCTGAATCTCCCTCGATTAACATATCCGTGTATTCTGTCAATAACTCTCGGATTTCCTCCTGGAAATTGTATGCGGGTACTATTTCTATACTCATTCCATCTCCTTTCAAGCTGCAGGTCTTATGCTCTGTGAGCAGAGGCTTTTGCAATGTATAACAGTCTGATCATATCTCTTTTTGTTCATCCCCGTCAATAAAAAGTTGAGCCGATCCGAGATTTATGGATATAAAGTGAAAAAATATTATGTATTTATTAATTGATAATAGATAAATTACTAAAAATTACAAAAAAGACTGAGAGAAAAATGAGAAAAAGTAGACACGAAAACGATTGAAAAGTTATTATAGGGTTATATATCACCCGTCGTAATGAGAATCACAAAAGATTAGGAGGAAAAGTATGAAGAGAAAGAAACTGGCAGTATTATCTCTTGCAGCCCTGATGGCGGTATCATCGGCAGCCGGGTGTTCAGCGCCGCAGAAGACATCTGAAGAAGCGGCGGCGCCTGTAACATCTGAAGAGAGTACAGGAACAACGGAATCGGAGAGTATGGCGCAGGAAGAAACACAGGATGGAAGTACGGGTAGGGTAACAGACGGAAACGGATGGTATTTGTGGGATGACAGCGGAAATGTAAATATGGAAGGCAGAGGAGCGGTGGGAGAAAACGCAATGATAGCCTCTGCAAAAGTAGAGGCATCTCAGGCAGGGGTTGAGATTCTGAAAGCCGGGGGTAATGCAGTGGATGCGGCTGTAGCGGTCGGTTTTGCCCTTGGCGTTGTAGAATGTAACTATTCGGGGCTTGGAGCCGGCGGTTTCATGACGATTCACAGCGAAGACGGTGAGGTGGTCTTTCTGGACTTCCGTGAAAGGGCGCCGCAGGCGGCAACGCCGGATATGTGGCCGAAAGACAGTAAGGGGAATGTAATTGGCAACCAGAAGGCAATAGGAGGCAAATCGGTTGGTGTGCCGGGCGAGGTGGCCGGGTTAAGCTACGCTTTCGAAAAATATGGTTCCGGCAATGTTACATGGGAGGAAGTGCTTCAGCCGGCTATTAAACTGGCAGAAGAAGGGTTCTACGTGGCCCCAAATCTGGGGGAGGTATGGAAGGACTATTACGGATGGATGCTGGATTATCCTGAATTTGGTGATATTTACCTGAAAGATGACGGCATGACATATGAAGTCGGTGAATTGTTCAAAACTCCGGCACTGGCAAAGACACTGCGGAAAATTGCAGAGGGAGGCAAGGATGCATTCTATAAAGGTCCCATGGCCGAGGCCATGGTTAACCGGATCAATAAGTACGGCGGAGTCTTTACGGTAGAAGACTTTGAAAACTATACAGTCAAGGAAATGGAGCCAGTCAGAGGAACATACCGCGGATATCAGATTATTTCATCTCCGCTGCCCTCATCGGGAGGCACGCATGTGGTGGAGGCTTTAAATGTACTTGAGAATTTTGACGTGGCATCAATGGAACATAATTCAGCCGAAAATCTGCATTATTTAGCAGAGGCATTCAAGATTGCGTTTAATGACCGAGCTTTATATATGGGGGACCCTGAGTACGTTGATGTTCCAATCGGTGGACTAACGAGCAAGGAATATGCCAAAAAGCAGGCGGAACAGATACAGCCTGATAAAGCGACTGTCTATGAGGAAGTTAATCCATGGACGTATGAGCATAAAGATACAACACATTTTTCCGTAGCCGATAAGGACGGCAATATGGTTGCGGTAACACAGACACATAACTATCCGTCCGGTGTGGCCATGAACGAGTATGGCTTCATATTCAACAATGAGATGGATGATTTCTCGGCCGATCCGGAATCTCCTAACGCCATTGCACCGGGTAAGACGCCATTGTCCTCGATGAGTCCCACGGTGGTGCTTAAGGAAGACGGTTCCCCGTTCATGGTGCTGGGTACGCCGGGAGCGACAAGAATTATCACGACGGTAACGCAGCTTATCAGCAATGTCATCGATCACGGCATGACAATACAGGAGGCAATTGATGCTCCAAGAATCTTTAATACCTCTACCAGTGCTGTCGCATATGAAGGCAGAATAGATAAGAGTGTGATAGCTGAACTGGTGGAAATGGGGTATGAGATGGATGAAAAGGAAGAGATAGATAAATATTTTGGAAATGCCAATGCGGTATATTACGGTGATGACGGAAAACTGTATGGAGGTTCCGACTTCCGCCGTGACAGTAAGTCGTTCGGATATTAAGCGAAAAATAATAATATATCAAGGTGATCAAAAGGGGACTGAGAGAGGTGCCGGAGAAGCTTCCGGCACCTCTCTCAGAAGATAGAGAAGAATTGATTACCCCATATATAATGATAGAATAAGACGTGAAGCGGTTATTATCTGTCATTGGAAACACCTCCTGTAAATTCAAATGTAAAATGATTATTCTGTATATCGGTTATACAATTGCAGAGATGAAAAAACAATAAGAAACAGAGTAATAAAATAAAAAGCTCATTTATGGGCGTTGAAAGCTCATTAATGGGCATATTAATTGACCGAAAATGAGACAAAAGGACTTACATATCCTGCTCATGGGTATGGAACCCTTTATGTTTCAAGGCTTTTTACTTGATTATGGCAGAGCGGTAAAGTTGGCACGTAAATTGCTTATTATATAGCTATAAGAAAATACTGCAAGGCGCCGGCAGAAAAAAATAGAATCTAAGTGGAGGAAGAATCATGAAGTTTGGAGTATTGAAGGATATCAAGGTTGGAGAGTACCGCGTTATCGCAACACCGGCAGAGGTGAGCATGATTGCATCAGACGGACATGAGGTTTACGTTCAGAGGGGGGCGGGAGAAGGCTCCGGCTTCAGCGATGAGGCTTATGCGGCAGAAGGTGCAAAGCTGGTTGATACAAAGGAGGAGATTTACGGCGAATGCGATTTTGTTGCAAAGGTGAAAGAATTTGAACCTTCAGAATACGGCCTGCTCCGTGAAAATCAGATTGTGTTTACCTGTATTCATCCGGCAGCCCATCCTGAGGAGGTACAGGCTCTTTTGGACAGCAAATGCATTGCCTTTACAGCGGAGGATTCTCACCGGTATGGCTCGCCAAACTGCGAGGCGGCCGGCAAGCAGGGCGCTTTAATGGGACTGGATTCCCTTCTGGCGATTCACGGCGGCAAGGGCAAGTTTGTCAATGGACTCGGCGGCGCTCCCGGTATTAAAGCGCTGGTTCTGGGCGGCGGAATTGTAGGCAAGTCCGTAGCCTCCGTGCTCCACTCGCTTGGCGCCTGGGTGACTGTGATGGATATTAATATCGGAACGCTCCGGGAAATCGGAAAGCAGTTTAACGAAGAAGTTAACACCCAGATTTCCAACCGCTATAATATCAAAAAGCTTCTTCCGGAAATTGACGTGGTTTATAATTGTGTAAAATGGCCGAAAGACGCCAAAGAATTCCTGATTGACCGTGAAATGGTCCGTTCAATGGAAAAGGGGTCCGTTATTGTCGATATCAGCAACGACGTGGGCGCAATAGAGACATTCCATGAGACGACTCATGACAATCCGCGCTATATTGAAGAAGGTGTCGTCCACTATTGTGTCAGCAACATTCCGGGAGCCATTGCGCAGTCCACTTCCATAGCTTATGCGGCCTCGGTGCTTCCTCATTTCAGAAGCATCATGAAGAACGGTGTGGCGGGAGCCTGCGAAAGAGACGGTTATCTGAGAAGAAGCCTCACGACGTATAAAGGATTCCTGACGCATGAGGAGACGAGCGCGATTCAGGGAAGGCCGTGGATCCGGCCGGAGGATGTACTTCAGATAGCAGATCGCAGACTGGATCCGGCACCGCCTGCCACAGGAACAAAATCCGGCAATTTTATTCAAATGTAATTGCATGCTGGGTACGGTAAAGCGTTATAAAATGAGAGGAGGCCTGACATGAATCATAATCTGGACTTTTTATTTCTGTCTGAGGCGGATGCAGTTAAAGCGGGAGCCGGTGACATACATACCTGCATCCAGGTAATGGATGAAGTATTTGACCTGCTGGGTCAGGGAGATTATCTGATGGGGGCTCCCAACCATAATTCCCACGGAATCAAGATCTATTTCCCGAAGGAGACACCCTTTCCCGGGATGCCGGTCAAAGGGCCGGATCGGAGATTTATGGCCCTGGTCGGGTACCTGGGCGGAAGATTCCATGTATGCGGTGAAAAATGGTATGGCTCTAATCTTGCCAACCGGGAAAAGGGCCTGCCGCGTTCTATCCTGACCACGGTGCTGAATGACCCGGACACGGGAGCGCCTCTCGCCATCATGTCAGCCAACGCGCTGAGCGCCGCGCGGACGGGAGCAATACCTGCGGTCGGAGCCAAGTATTTTGCCAGAAATCAGGCGGAGACGGTAAGTGCCATCGGTATCGGAGTAATAGGCAGAGCGTGCCTGGAAGCCCTGATGGATGTACTGAAATCGATCCGTGAGATCCGTCTCTGCGACATCGATGAGGCAGCCGCAAAGCGGTATGCGGAGGAATTAAGGGAAAAATACAAGGTGAGTGTTAAAGTGGCCGCCTCTGTGGAAGAAGCGGTCAGAGGGAGCGACGTAGTTAATGTAGCCACATCGGGCAGTGTCTCCCCGCGGATAGAGGATGAATGGCTGAAGGAGGGGGCTCTCCTTACCCTTCCGGCCAGCGCGGACATCAGTGAAACCTTGATGATGGATTCACGGATTGTAGTTGACAACTGGGAGATGTACGAGGCATATGCGGAGGAATTAAGAAATGCAAAAGGCGGCTTTGGAAAGAATCTGAGCGGCATCTGCGGATTCATGATGGATCTGGTCTGGGATGGGAAAATCAGGAAAGAGGATATTACCGGCCTGGGAGATGTGGCGGCAGGCAAAGCCGAGGGAAGACACGACGACAAGGAAAAGGTGATTTTCATTATGGATGGAATGCCGATCGAGGATTTGGCCTGGGGATATACCATTTACCGGAATGCCCTGGAACAGGGCATTGGAAAGCGACTGAATCTTTGGGGAGACTTGACGTAGGACAAAAGGCGGAGGGCCGGAAGCGAAGGGGTGATTCCGGCCCGTAAGGTGTAAATGCAGGAGGGTTATATGAGTGTAAATGATTTTTTACTTGATTTTGCAATAGCTTCACTGTTTATTATGATTGGACAGCTCATCCGGGCAAAAGTGAAAGTGGTTCAGAAATTTTTCGTTCCTGCCAGTATGATAGCCGGCTTCATTGCGCTGGCTCTGGGAAGCCAGGGGCTTAACATCCTGCCGTTTTCAGAGGCCATCGGCTCTTATGCAGGAGTGTTGATTATTGTGATTTTTGCGGCAGTGGGAATCAACGGATTTTCCTTTTCAAAGAATGACTTTAAGGCAGAGGTGGACCGCATCGGCTCATATTTCTCCTACAAAGTGCTGGCACAGGCAATCCAGTTCAGTCTTGCTCCGCTGTTTTCAATCCTTGTAATATCTAAATTGTTTCCGGACATTAATTATGGATTCGGGCTTCTCCTGGCATCTGGATTTTCCGGAGGACATGGAACGGCGGCAGCGGTCGGCTCCACGTTCCAGAGACTGGGCGATACGGATGCAATGGATATTGCCATGACCTGTGCCACTGTCGGCATCCTGGCGGGCATATTCGGAGGCCTGTTCTTCATAAAACTGGGAACAAAGCGGGGCTGGACAAAATATGTCAAGAGTTTCCAGTATATTTCCGGCGACTTAAAGACAGGGCTGATCCCGGATGAAAAACGTAAATCCATGGGGCAGGAGCCGGTATCCTCGATGGTACTGGATCCGCTGGCCTGGCATCTGGCAATCCTTCTGGTTGCCTCCGGGGCGGGAATGCTTTTAAATAAGTGGATATTTAACGTGACCGGACTGGATCTGCCTACATATCTGGTAGCTTTTCTAATCGCCATTGTCATGTTTCTTGTATTTAAAAAGGTGGGAGTCAGCAAATACGTGGACGAAAATGTAATCAGCCGTATTTCCGGCACAGCCACGGATTATCTGGTGTTTTTCGGAATTGCCTCCATCAAGATTTCGGTAATTGTTAAATATGCGGTTCCTCTTGCGATGCTTTTGCTCTGCGGAATTGTTATCGTTGTTATAACACTGATGTTCTTTGGACCGGCCATGAACAAGGGAAGCTGGTTTGAACGTTCGATTTTTGTTTTCGGCTATTCCACCGGCGTTTTTGCTATCGGATTTATCCTGCTGCGCATTGTGGATCCGGAAAACCTGTCCAAGACATTAAATGACACGGCCTTTGCCGCGCCGTTTACGACGCCGATTGAAATGTTTGCATGGTCGATGGGACCAATGATGCTGCTGAACGGAAACCACTGGAAGTTTATCGGTCTTTATCTTCTCGTTATGGCGGCCTGCGTTATAGTCAATGTCATATTCAAATGGTGGTGGCTGAAGCTGCCGCTTGACCGGCCGGCCGAAGGGGAAATCTGACGTTACTGTTCGTAGAACCGCGTTTTTCAGCGGGGCTGTGAATAGTAACAATCTGACGTATTGTAATCCCTTGCAATCTTTGATACTATTTCTTTATACTTATGCTGCCGTTCTATAGGATACGGCGGTGCAGAGAAATGGTGAAAGAGGGGGCGGGATAATGGAATTAATGAAGAAACTGTTCCACGGAAAAGGTTATATTGACGGCATTACAATTATCAACCTGGAGGGGGAGATCCTGTTCACAGCCAAACTGAACAACAAGCTCTCCAGCCAGGAGGAACCATATGAGCTGGTGGGACAGAAATTTTTAGATGTATATGAGAACCTGGATCCGAAGACAAGCACTACCATCAAAGCTATGGAACTGGGACTTCCGGTCTATATTGAGAACCAGCTCCTGAAGGCCCAGGGCAAGGAGGAAATCCGGATCACCTCCCTGTCCATCCCTATCAAGAGCGGAAAACAGATTGTGGGAGCCATTGATCTGTCCATGCAGGAGTCGGAGGAAGAGCTGGAACAGAATTCGGAGCGGGTGGAATTAAGCTATTCCAGTTTTCCCGTCAGCAGCTCAGGAAAGCTGGTCAACCGGAACACGGCTTTCTTTACAATAGCGGATATCATTGCCGTAGACGAGAAAATGAAGAAAGCAAGGGAGTACATAAGCGTTGTGGCCGCCTGTGATCTGCCTGTCATGATATGCGGCGAGACGGGGACGGGCAAGGAAGTGTTTGCCCAGGCAATCCACAATACGAGCGCAAGAAGGGATAAGCCTTTTATTGCCCAGAACTGCGCCGCCCTGCCGGATACGCTTCTTGAGAGTATTCTTTTTGGAACCTCCAAAGGGGCTTTTACCGGGGCCACGGAAAATAAGGGCTTATTCGAATTGGCTGACGGCGGGACGCTTTTTCTGGATGAAATCAACTCGATGCCGATTCATCTCCAGTCGAAGCTGCTCCGTGTTCTTCAGGACGGTCACTTCAGAAGCCTGGGGGCAAGGGAAGCAAAATCCGTAGATGTGAAAATCATCGCAGCGATTAACACAGAACCTTTGAAGGCAATTGAAGAGGGGCAGCTGCGCCGTGATATTTATTACAGGCTGAGCATGATGTCCATTACGATTCCGCCTTTGAGGGAGAGGAAGAAGGATATCGCCCATTTTGTTAAATTTTATGTAAACAAGCATAATGTTACATTTAATAAAAATGTACAGTATGTTTCAAAAGAACTGTTAGCAAGACTGGAAGAATACGACTGGCCCGGCAATGTCCGTGAGCTGGAGCATATCATCGTATACGGAATGAGTATGGTCGGGGAAAACAGCAATATGCTGAAGTTCGAAGATATCGAAGATAAGTTTTGCGAAATGAAGAGCAGTGTGAAAAAAGAAGCGGAGGAGGGAGATACCCTCTGTCCGTCTTTGAGAGATGCCGTCGGCGAATACGAGAGGGGCATTATAGCCAGAACAATGGCCGTCACGGCGGGCAATATTTCGGAGGCTGCTAAAATTTTAGACGTGCCCAGGCAGACCCTTCAAAGAAAGGTAAAACAATACGGAATCCTTCTGTAAATGCCTTCGGAAAGATTGGTTTGCCGGGAAGAAAGGCATAAAAATGAGTGGAAGGATTAACAAAGAATCAGTAAGAGATATGCTGCTTCTGGTGATAGGGGCATTGATATACAGTGTCGGGACCCAGAGCTTTATCGTGCCGGCCAATATTGCGCCGGGCGGAGCAGTGGGTATCGCCCTGATGATGAATTATGTCACCGGCCTGCCGGTGGGCAGGATGACGCTTCTGGTGAACCTGCCGCTGCTGGTTCTGGCCTGGTTTTATCTAAGCCGCCGTTTCGCGCTTCGGACGGCGGTGTCCTGCGGTATTTGTTCCATTATTCTGGATTACGTGGTGGCGCCAATCTGTCCGGTCTATGCCGGAGACCGGATGATGAGCAGCCTCTACGGCGGAATCCTGGTGGGGATTGGAATGGCATTTATCTTTTTGTCCGGGTCAACTACCGGAGGAAGCGATGTGGCCGGATACCTGTTTCAGAAAAAATATCCCCATGTCCAAATCGGGCGTGCTCTCCTGATCATAGACGGGATTATCCTGTCCCTTTCAATTTTTGTTTTCCGCAATGTGGACGCAGCCCTGTTCGGCATGATCAGCCTGTATGCCCAGACAAAGGTGATTGATACGATTATTTACGGGAGCGATGCGGGAAGCAAGGCGTCGATTATCACCGCACATCCCGATGAAATTGCCGGGAGAATCATAAGGGAGCTGGATCGGAGCGCAACAATACTGCCGGGAAAGGGAGCTTACAGCGGCCGGGAGACTTCGGTTGTACTTTGTACGGTCAGAAAGTCGGAATTTGCAAGGCTTAAAAGAATTATCCACGAAACAGATGAAAATGCATTTGTCATGGTGACAGAGACAACGGAGGTAATTGGACTGGGATTTAAGGATTTCTCTGACGCGGTGCAATGATAACCTGCATGCGCCGTGCAAAGGCCACCGTCTTCAAACGATAACCTGCACGCTCTGCGCACAGGTTGTCGTCAATAAAATACCGGGAAGCAGCAGCCGGAAGGCCGCTTTTTCCCGGTATTTTTTTCTTTAACAGCAGGGCAGCAGGGAGCGCACTGCGTAATTACCACAGGAATAAATACGGACGTACAGGTTTGTCTGACTCTAATGTTAACTAAAAATAAAAATAGGTTGACAATTGAGGCCCGCACAGGTATATTTAATTCATCACACAGTCAATAGAGGAGGATGTATGAGACAGAAATTAAACGTAAGAGACATGACGGTCTGTGCCCTTTTTACCACACTTACGGCGGTGGGAGCCTTTATCAAGATTCCGGTTCCGGTAGTTCCCTTTACGCTCCAGTTCCTTTTTACCACAATGGCGGGATTGCTGCTGGGCAAACGTCTGGGGGCGCTTAGTGTTGCCGTCTATGTGGCGCTTGGACTTGCAGGCCTGCCCATTTTTGCAGAGGGGGGAGGCCTTGGGTATCTGTTCAGGCCCAGCTTCGGCTATCTGATAGGTTTTTGCGCAGGAGCCTGGGTGACAGGCGCGATTGCGGAAAAAGGCGGAAGGAAGCCGGGCTTTGGCAGGCTTCTTGCCGCAAACTTCGCAGGCCTGTTTGTGGTGTATCTGTTCGGCATGGTGTATTACTATGTGATCGGAAATTATGTAATCGATTCGCCGATAGGAATCTGGCCGCTGTTTCTCTACTGTTTTCTGCTGGCTGTACCGGGGGACATTGCCCTGTGCATACTGGGGGCGGCTCTCGGCAGACGGATTATCCCGGTTCTCGGTATTGAAGTGAGAAGGAACGGGAAACAGGCAACGGCCGGTTTAAAAGAATAGACAGGAGAGGAGCTGACAACAGATGGACAGACAACAGAAGAACGGTCAACAGGCAGGCGGAGGATTATTTATAACAGCAACGGGGACTGACGTAGGAAAGACATATGTGACGGGCCTGCTGATAAAGAAACTCAGGCAGGCCGGTTATAATGCAGGGTATTATAAAGCGGCTCTAAGCGGCGCGGTAAGAGTGGGCGGCAGCCTGATACCGGGTGACGCCGATTATGTTAACAGGGAGGCAGAGCTTGGGGCGTCGGCTAAAGAGATGGTGCCCTATATTTATGAAAATGCTGTTTCTCCTCATCTCGCCGCACAGATTGAAGGAAACCCGGTGGAAATGAAAACGGTCGTCGATGGCTTCCTCCGTGCGGCAAAGCAGTACGATTACCTTACTATGGAAGGCAGCGGAGGAATTGTCTGTCCAATACGGTATGACGGGCCAAAGAGCGGTGAAGTTAAGATATTTCTGGAAGACCTGATCAGGGAACTGAACCTTCCCTCCGTCATTGTAGCGGACGCAGGGCTTGGAACTATCAATGCCACAGTCCTGACGGCAGAATATATGAGAAACAGGAATTTGGAAGTAAAGGGAATAATACTCAACCGCTGTCATATCGGAAGCAGAATGGAAGAGGATAATAAAAAAATGGTGGAAGAATTGACCAAAATCCCGGTTATTGCATGTGTCGGGGAAGGCAGCAAGGAGCTGGATACCGATGCCGGATTTTTAGCTGCTCTATACGGGAGACAGTCTGAGAAAAGAGAGGAATGGAAATAATGGCAGGGCAAATGACATTAGAGGAGAGGGATTTAAAGCATATCTGGCACCCATGCTCCCAAATGAAGGATTATGAAACGTTAAAACCTATTGTTATAGACAGGGGAGAAGGCGTCCATCTCTATGATATATATGGGAAAGAGTACATAGATATCGTCAGTTCCTGGTGGTGTAATCTGCTGGGGCACTGTAATCCGGAGATAAACGGAGCGGTAAAGAGTCAGCTCGACCGGCTGGAGCATGTAATATTTTCAAACTTTACCCACGAACCTGCGATAAAACTGTGTGAAGAGCTTGTGAAGGTGATCCCGGCAGGTCTGACCAGGTTCAACTTTTCCGATAACGGTTCGGCTGCCGTCGAGTGTGCCCTGAAAATGAGTTTTCAATACCAGTATCAGACAGGCCATCCCAAACGGCAACGGTTTATGTGCCTTTCAGAAGGATATCATGGAGAGACAATCGGGGCTTTATCGGTCGGGAGCATGGATTTGTATGCGAGAATCTATAAACCGATGCTGATGGATACTATTCAGATAAAAGCGCCGGATTGCTACCGCTGTCCTTATGGCAAATGCAGGGACTGCTGTCAGGCGGAATGCTTTGCTGAGGCAGAAACGGCATTTGAACGGTACGGAAAGGAGACATGCGCGATCATTGTTGAGCCTCTGCTCCAGGGAAGCGCCGGCATGAGGATTTATCCTCCGGTTTACCTCCAAAAACTCAGAAAGCTTTGTGATGAGTCGGGAATCCTGCTGATAGCGGACGAGATAGCTACCGGGTTTGGCAGGACAGGAAAAATGTTCGCTTTCGAGCATGCCGGTGTCAGCCCGGACATCATGTGCATATCCAAAGGGCTGACAGGCGGCTATATGCCGATGGCTATCACCATTACGACAGAGCAGATATATGAGGCATTCTATGCCGACTATAACGAGGGAAAAGCATTTATGCACAGCCACACCTATAGCGGCAATCCTCTTGGATGCTCGGCCGGTCTGGCGGTTCTCTCCATTCTTCAAAAGGACCGGGTTCTGGAAAAGGCTGAAAAAAGGGCCTCCTTCCTGACCGAAAAGCTGGCGGAACGTCTTGGTTCTCATCCTCATGTCGGTGAGATACGCCATATAGGGCTGATTCATGCGCTGGAGCTGGTGGAGGACAAAGCTTCGAAGAAGGGCTATCCTCCGGAAGAGAGGGTAGGCTACCAGGTGTATAAAAAAGCTCTGGAGCGCGGGCTGATTCTCCGGCCTCTCGGCAATGTGCTTTATTTTAATCCTCCGTTAATTATCAATGAGGATGAACTGGAGCAGGCTGTCACGCGGTGCGTTTCAGCGATAGAGGCGGTTGAGAGGCTCCGGTAATCAGAAGAAAATTCATGCCCCGGCAGACTCCGCGCTGCAGCGGCATGAATTTTCTGCCGCTGCAGCGGGCCGCCTCAGGGAAAAAATCCCGCGAACCGTTTTTCTCTGATACAGACAGTCTACCGCTGGTTTAAATACTCCATAATTCCCATATGTATCGTCCATGCCACCCGATCCTGGTAATCCTCCGAATTCAGCATCTTTGACTCACTCCAGTTGCTCAGAAAGCCGCATTCCACAATCACGATGGGGCATTTCACATGCAGGAGGAGATAGTAGTTGTCATTCGCCTTGGCAAGTCTTGTATTTTTTTCACCAAGAACATAATCAAACCTTTTCTGTATTTTTTCGGCCAGCTTCTTACCCTTTTCCGAACCCTTATAGTAAAATACCTGACCGCCGGATATTGCTTCCTGATGGTAGCTGTTTTGATGGACGCTTACGACGATATCCGGATCCGTCTCTGCAATTGTCTGACAGCGCTGTTTCATATCGGCCATTTTTTTGCTGCTGTCACTGGACTTATAGAGGCCCTTGTCGTCGTCCCTTGTCAGGATTACCTCCACATCGGACTGTTCCAGATATTCCTTAAGTTTCAGTGTAATCGCCAGGTTGATATCCTTTTCCAGGCTGCCGTCCACACCGACTTTACCCGGATCATTTCCGCCGTGGCCGGCATCCAGGACGACTACCGGTTTTTCTTTTCCAATATGTACACTGGTTCCGGACACCGACAGTCCGGCGTACCGCGTCATCATAAATACCCCGGTCAGCAGGACAAATCCGGCTGCCGCTTCCACTGTGAGCCGTTTTACAATCCGTTTTAACACATTTTCACCTGAAATCAATTACGGTTATAAAAAGTATATTCGCAGAATCAGGGTTCATGCCGATTTTGAAATGGAGATTTAACTGAGGTTTGGAGGACGCGTCCGGAACGGACTATGTCCGGTGTGGTGAGGGGGTCTGGCTGAGTCTTCCGTCCCTGTGGGAGGTTGGTCGTGGAGGGGGAATCCGGCCGGAATGAATTGCTGCGGGGACCGTTTGCACTCTTTGGAGTGCGCAACAGTGCTAAGCTCGTGAGGGACCTCGCTAAGCACCGGCGGACTCCCATGTCCCCTCCG
>OAWV01000868.1_pt1 | contig 19263 bp, 20 predicted proteins | sample 1495551 | NCBI WGS metagenome assembly OAWV01 (sample SAMEA2580245, study PRJEB22360) | human gut metagenome | biome: human gut; feature: human-associated habitat; material: faeces | place: Denmark | collected 2008/2010 | reverse complement strand
TCCAACTCTTGGGGCGAGGCGCCGGTGCCGTTGCGGGGCCAGCCATACTGGCCGGCTGTACGGACGATACAGTGGAGGTGGAGCTGCTGGGAGGCACGCTCACGATTGCCTGGGACCGCGAGAAAGATACCGTCTATATGACAGGGCCTGCGGTTGAAGTCTTCCACGGAGAATATCAGTAACAGTTCAGACGGTATGAACTGTTACCAACATCGGCAGGAGCAGTAACCTTTTAACTCTTTTCACATACTTTAATAGTACAAAGGTATGTGAGAGGAGTTTTTCTTTTGGATATAAGACAGAGAGTGGTTATAGATGCAGGCCATGGCGGCGAATACGATCCGGGAGCTGTTTTCGAAGGAAGACAGGAAAAGGACGACAATCTGCGGCTGGCGCTGGCTGTTGGTGATATATTGGAAAACAACGGAGTGGAAGTGATTTTTACAAGGGTTACGGATGTATATGATACGCCCTATGAAAAGGCGGATATGGCCAATGAGGCCGAGGCCGACTTCTTTGTTTCCATTCACCGCAATGCTGCCGCAGAACCCGGCACCGGCTCAGGGACAATGACGCTGGTGTATAAAGAAGAAGGACTTGCAGCTGAGCTGGCGCAGTCCATCAACAGGGAACTTGCCAGAACCGGCTTTACGGATCTGGGAACATTTGAAAGGCCGGGACTGGTCGTGCTTCGCAAAACCCAGATGCCGGCAGTGCTTGTTGAGGCCGGATTTATTGATAATCCTGAGGACAATGCCAAATTTGACGCACAGTTTGAGGAAATAGCCGGAGCTATCGCAACCGGGATACTGGATGTTGTAAAACAGCAGGAAGAGAACTATTATTACATGATCCAGACAGGAGCCTACCGTATCCGTTCTCTGGCTGAACAGCAGCTTGAGGAATTGAAATCAGAAGGATTTCCGGCATATCTGGTATTGGAAGACGGGTTATATAAGGTCAGGGTCGGAGCGTTTAAAGAGATGGATAATGCGGTGAAAATGGAACAGGAGCTGCGAAGAAACGGCTTTTCCACAGTTCTGGTCCACGGCCCGGCTGTTTACTGATAACATGCAGGGAAAGACTGCCGCTGGGAAAAGGGAACCGGTTCCGGCTTTGGAACCCTTTCCCTTCTTTTTATCTAATAGACAGAGCAGTGTAACAGTAACACAGCTTATGCTGTCTGAATTGTTACTGTTAAATGGAATTGAACCCGACCGGAAGGTATAGTATGATAAGTGTAAATGAAGAACGCGGTAAAGAGGGAGGAGAAACAGGATGGATGTACATAAAATAGCGGTGATTCCGGGAGATGGGGTCGGCCCGGAAGTGATTCGGGAAGGTGTGCGCGTTTTGGAGGAGGCAGCCCGGCTGGACGGAGGTTTCCGGTTTGAATTTACCTGGTTTCCCTGGGGATGCGGGTATTACCTGAAACATGGCAGAATGATGGAGGAGGACGGGATCAGCCGCTTAGAGAAATTTGACGCGATTTATCTTGGTGCGGTAGGCTATCCCGGCGTGCCGGATCATATTTCCCTGTGGGATTTGCTGCTGACAATCAGGAAAAGCTTTGACCAGTACGTGAATCTGAGGCCGATCACGCTTCTGAAGGGGGCACCCTGCCCGTTAAAAGACGTACGGCGGGAAGACATAGACATGCTCTTTGTCAGGGAAAACAGCGAGGGGGAGTATGCGGGAAGCGGAAGCTGGCTGTTTAAAGGAAAGCCCAACGAAGTGGTGATACAGGACGGTGTTTTCTCAAGGACAGGCTGTGAGAGAATCATCCGGTATGCGTTTGAGCTGGCAAGGGAGAGGAAGAAAAGCCTGACCAGTATCAGCAAGGCAAATGCGCTGAATTATTCTATGGTATTCTGGGATCAGATATTTGAGGAAGTCTCCAGAGAATACCCGGATGTGGAAACCCACTCCTATCTGGTTGACGCCGCAAGCATGCTGATGGTGAAAGACCCACGGCGGTTTGAGATAGTAGTCACCTCCAATCTGTTCGGCGATATTCTGACGGATTTGGGAGCGGCGATTGCAGGCGGAATGGGGCTTGCCGCCGGTGCGAACCTGAATCCGGAAAGGATATATCCATCGATGTTTGAGCCGATTCACGGTTCTGCCCCGGATATCGCCGGGCAGGGGAAGGCCAACCCTCTTGCGGCCATCTGGTCGGCCAGCCAGATGCTGGATTTCTTCGGCCATGAGGATATGGGAAGCAGGGTCCTGTCCGCAATCGAGGCTGTCTTAGAGGAGGGCAGTGTCCTGACGCCCGACCTCGGCGGCACGGCTACAACAAGCCAGACGGCGGACCGTGTTCTTGCGAAGCTTTGCGGATAGCAGAATTAGGAATATTATGGAAAATAAATAGAAAACAATGGGATAGTGTGTTATAATGTAGATACAATAAAGGTCGATCAATGTGAAGGGGAGGCGTTATTATGGCAGGGAAAAAAGTAGTTATCACCATTGGAAGACAATATGGCAGCGGCGGAGCCGACACCGGCAGAAGGCTGGCAGAAGAACTGGGACTTGGTTTTTACGACAAGAATATCCTGAGGATGAATTCAGATGAAAGCGGAATCAAGGAAAGCTATTTTCACCTGGCAGACGAGAAGGCGGGAAATAAGCTGCTGTATAAGATTATCAGCAGTCTGACACCGGAAAAAGGCGCTCCCTCCTTTGGTTCGGATCTGATCTCCGCCGACAACCTGTTCCGGTTCCAGTCGGAGGTAATCCGGAAACTGGCGGCGGAAGAATCCTGCGTCATCATCGGAAGGTGCGCCAACTATGTCCTGGACGGAATGGAGGGACTGCTCCGCGTCTATTTGTATGCAGACATCGAAGTGAGGGAGGCAAGAATCAGGGAAAAGGATCTTTACGATGAGAAAGAGGTATTGAAGAATATCAAGAGGATAGACAGGGAACGCCGCGATTATCACAGATATTACACGGGACGTGACTGGCAGGAGCTGGACAATTATGACCTGGTAATCAACACCACTCATATTGGCGTGGATGGGGCCGTAGCTGTAATCAAGAATTATCTGACCGTGATGGGATATGATTTGGAGAAAGATTTTCATTGATGAAAAGGGGCGGTAATTTCAACTGATGTGGTATATGATTTTCATCGGTAATATCAGCCGGCCGCATAATTAATGATACCAAAAAAATCGCTGAAGTCTCACGAACTCAGCGATTTTTCTTTTAGGGAGGTTTTTTACAGCCCTTTTTTAACGGCCTGCCGTCAGGCAGATTAAAAATGGATTTCTTCAGGAAAGGCTTCCCTGCGCAGAATCCCCCACATTTTATCGATATAGGAAAGTGTATAAAAGTTTTCATAGTAGTGATAATAGAAAGCTCCTTTGAGCGTCATCCGATATTCCCCGTTCTCCTCGGTGGCAAATCCCAGCTTTTTAGCAAGCCAAAGCTCGGGGCCGTATGCTTTTTTGAGAGGCGTGTTGAAAAACACTTCAAAGTCTTTTGAATTTACTTTGGTACTGTAGGCGGTCCAGAATAAGTAATACACCATACGCTGTCTTTCGGAAAAACGCAGAGTCAGAGAAGTGGGAAGTTTCCCCTCCTCAATCCTTTTTTGATATTCCGCCACAGAAAAGGTGTTGATTTTAAACTGGTCCTTTAAAAGTGTTGTGGCAGAGCAGCCAAAACCAAGGAAATTATCTCTTGTCATGGATGAATATCCGGCGGTGCCGGAATTGGAGAAGGTCCAGATGGAATCGCGTCGGTATCCCATCTCTTTACAGTAGAGGGTGATTTCATCCAGAAGCTTTCTCTTTTCCTTCTTTTTCAGCGGCTTTATCCGGCTGTCCGTGAAGGTGAAGTCAATCAATGGATAGATTGCGATATGGTTGGCTCCGTTAGCAAAGGCAGTTTCAATATCGTTTTTCAAATCTTCTGATGTCTGACCGGGCAGTGCAAATATAAAGTCCATTGAGACCGTATCAAAGGAAAAATTCGACAAAGCCTCAGCCATGCGCTTACAATCGAACGCGCGGCGGCCCAGGATATTTAAATATTTGTCCTGAAATGACTGGATTCCGATGCTGATTTTAGTGATGCCGGCTTCTTTCAAAAGCCGGAGCGTCTCATTGGTCACATTGTCCGGATGCAGTTCGAGGCCGATGCCTTCAGTAATGATAAAATGCTCCTGCAAAGCATCAATGATTTCTTTCAGACGGGGGGCCGCAAGTGCAGGCGTTCCGCCGCCAAAATAGAGGCTGGTGACCGGCTTCTTTTCCTTTTGGCGTCCTGCGCTCAGGTGGATTTCTTTAATTAAAGCGTCGATGTAGAGGCTGCATTTTTCCGCCGAATACAGCTCCTTGCAGTAAGGGCAGAAGGAACAAAGCTGGCTGCAAAACGGCAGATGAACGTAAAGTCCAAGTCCCGTGCATTCCCCGTAATTCAACCGGGAATCATATTCATTTTTAAAGGTAAACGGACGGAGCGTCCTGGTGAACCACATCCGTGTGAGAGTAGTGACAAATCCCATAAATCCTCCTGGCGCTGACTCTTACATGCATTTTGTCTGATGTCTTATAAAAAATATTGCTTTGTACACCGCATTCATTATATGTATTTGAGATAGGTACAGAGAAGTTCGGCTATGATCTTTATGTTTCCGCTGAACAGCAGGGTATATTCCGCCACGAAAAAATAGCCGCATTGTTCACACAGGCCCGGACTGTGGATGCATCTGCCGCAGGTGCTGATTTCCCCGTCTTCCATTACAATACATTGATGGCAGGGCGTTGGAAAGCTGTTGTTTATGATATACGGAAATGCGCTAAGCAAGTTGAAAACAGGAGCTCCCTGCTTTTTCATCAGGGCAATGGCATCACAGCAGCCGGCTTTTTCTTCCCTGGAAAGGGCAAGCTCTGCGGTATCGGGATAAGGGGTGTGGAAATTAAAAGAAACGGCCCGCACGTTATCAGTGTCTCTGGCTTTGATACATACGTCACGGACCGTATGCCTGTTAATCCGGTTTATTGCCATATAGAAGCAGATATTATCGGAGGAGGCATTTCTTATATTTTCCATAATCCGATCATAGGTGTCTCCACGAATCTCATTGTGCTTTTCTTTATCCCCGTCAAGACTCAGCAGGATAAGATCCGCCTCAGGCAAATCCAGGGGAAAGGTTCCGTTCGTCACCGTATTTACAATGAGGAAACCCATCTCTCTGGCCTCTCTGACCAGATCACGGAGCGTTTTATCACCATCATTCCATAGGAAGGTCTCACCTCCGCAAAAAAACAGGATTCGGATGCCCATACCGTACAGCTTTTCCATCTCGGCCCTGATTTGGCGGTAGGGATGGAGGACGGCGGTAATATTATTTACAGAGCAGTGCTTACAGGAAAGATTGCATTTATCTGTCAAAATAATAGTTCCGAGAATCGGATTTTTCTGCCTCAAAAGAATTGTTTTAATACTGAAACAGGCCAGGTGGAAAAATGACGATAATTTCATAGGGCGGCCGCCTTTCGCTGTTAATTGTTAAGCTGCTCTCACCACTCCAGTTCGACCGGAGTGTATTCATGGTGAATGGCAGGAAGGATCCTGCCGATTAAATCGTCTTTTTTAATCTTCAGGCTGGAGGTATTGATGCAGGGATGGCAGCCGATATATTCATCTTTCAGGATATCTTCGTCAATGACAAGGCGGACATGGTTTTCCGGATCATTCATCAGGCCGAGGACGCTGACAGAACCCGGGGTGATATCGAGATACTCCTCCATATGTGCGGCATCGGCAAAGGAAAGACGGGAACATCCCATTTTCTTGGAAAATACTGCGGTGCGGAATTTCTTGTCACCGGGCATCATCAGAAGGTAAAAGCTGGTTTTCTGGGCATTGCAGAGAAACAGGTTCTTGCAGATGCGGATGTCCAGAAGCCGTTCCACCTCATGGCAGCTTTCGATTGTCTCCGTCGGGTCGTGATCAATCCTGGTATAGGCAAGCCCCAGTGAATCGAGGAGAGTATAAACACGCTGTTCTTTGGGCAGACGGAGAGTGAAATTATCCGGTCGGCCGGTGTACAGTGTCTGATCAATATAGATTTCGTTCGGTGAAACAGCCTGATGGGCTGCGGCTGATGGATTCATATTCTTACTCCTTTTAGTCTGCTGACGTTTTCTATTGTTTGTATGGTTATACCGTAACTTAAATTCAGTATTTGTAATATATCCGGTAACGGGTCCACTTGTAATTAGCGCTGAATCGTGGAAAAACGGATATGTTCTCCTATTATACCAAGCCACGGCGAAAAAGCAATATTTTAATCAATGTTTGTATTGATTTGACAGGGCATATCGACTATAATAACGAAGTTTGGGATATTTCGATAGATTGATAGCAGATATATAAGATTTAACTGAGGAAGTAATGGGAAAATCAATAGAAGAAGCTATTATAAAATCAATATAAAATAAGGATAGATAGGGCAAAACCATGAGACATCAGACTGATATAGATAAAATGAATACGAACAGGAATCTGTTTTTTATGTCACTGCCAATATTCGTTGAGCTGCTTTTACAGCTTTTGGTAGGAAATATTGACCAGATGATGGTCAGCCGTGTTTCCCAGCAGTCGGTGGCATCCATTGTTAATGCGAACCAGATTATGAATCTGGTGATTATTGTACTCAGCATGGCATCTACGGCAGCTACGGTAATTTTATCACAATACCTTGGGGCGGAGGATAAGGCAAATTCGTCCAGAACCTGTATGGTGTCGATTCTGATGATCACGGTGGTAAGCCTGCTGTCCACACTTCTGGTATTTGCAGGTTACAAGCCGCTTTACAAAGCACTTCGTGTGCCGGAGGAAATATTTGATGAAGCTTCGCTGTATCTGCTTATCGTCGGGGCTTGTATCACAGTGCAGGGACTTTACCTAATCTTCTCCGCGATTATCAGGGCATTTGCGATGATGAAGGAAGTCATGATAGTTTCCATTGTTATGAATGTTATGAATATTATTGGAAACGCAATTTTAATCAACGGCTGGTTCGGCATGCCGAGGCTTGGGGCAGTAGGTGCGGCTGTTTCTACGGATATCAGTAAGCTGGTGGGACTGGGGCTGATGATCCTGCTGTTTGTGAAGCGTACTAACGTGAAGCTGGGACTGCGGTTTTTAAAGCCGTTTCCGGTTCAGATTATGAAAAAACTCTGCCTTCTGGCGGTTCCCTCCGGTGTGGAGAGTTTCTCTTATAATATGTCACAGATGTGCATTTTGGGAATTGTCAATTCCTTCGGCACGATGGTGACGGTCACAAAAGGGTATTGCAGTATATTCGCTAATCTGGCCTATGTTTATGCGATGGCGATTGCTTCGGCAACCCAGATTGTATTGGGATATCTGATAGGGGCGAAGAAAATTGATTTAATCCAGAAAAGAGTGAATGCGACGCAGAAGGTGGCTCTGGCGGCCTGTGTGGGCCTGGCGGTTCTGCTGTTCTTGGGCAGCAATTATATCTTTCTGATATTCACGGATGATCCGGAGATCATTGCACTGGGGCGTAGGATTCTGTTTATTGAAATTTTTCTGGAAATAGGACGAGCCGTCAATATAGTAATGACGAAATGTCTGATCGCCGTCGGCGATGCGGTCACACCGACAGTAGTCGGCGTAAGTTTTCAATGGGGAGTTGCCTTTGTCGGGGCATGGGTATTCGGAATCATATTTGGCTGGGGCCTGGAGGGCGTCTGGGTGGCTATGGCAATAGACGAATGTCTCAGAGGATTGATATTTGCCGTGCATTTTAAAAAAGAACGGTGGAAAAAAGTGTTCAGAAGTGTGGATGATTGAGCCGGATAAATTAGCAATTGTGGATGATTGGCTGGGATTTAGATGACGAGTTGTGGAAATGTGGATGAAATGGGCGATAAATGTGGATAACATGAGATACAAGCTTGAATTTTCTGAGAATATGTGGATGTAAATGGAAGAGATTGATAAGGGAGGCTGGGATGGAGAAAAGTGGGAATGGTTTTGGGAAGTATGAGGCGGAAAAGAGGAAGAGTGGAGCGGATGAGAGAAAGAGCGGGGCGGAAATGAGGAAGAGCAGTGTGGAAAAGAGGAAGAGCGGGGCGGATGAGAGAAAGAGCGGGGCGGAAATGAGGAAGAGCGGAGTGAATACGAGAAAGGGCAGGGCGGATGCCGGGAACAGCGGAATGGATAAAAGGAAGAGTGGGACAGGCATAGGGAGCCTTGGAGCGGATAAGAAGCGTGGAGCCGATAAATGGGAAAATGGAACAGATAAGAGGAAGGGCAGAGCAGGCAGCAGTAAAAGCGGAGCGGGGGAGAGTGACTTCTCTCAAAAGCAGGTGAAGGAAGCTTTTCGTGGAAAAAACAGTAAGGATTTTTCCGGCAAAGACCGCTTCGGGAATAAAAGAGCAGACGGAAAGAATGAGGAAAGTGTAAAAAATACCGGGAATGGCAGCAGGAAAAGGAACTCGCCCTGTCCTGTTTATGAACAGTGCGGCGGATGTCAGCTTCTGCACCTTCCTTACAAACAGCAGCTCGCTGAAAAACAGAAGCGGATGGAGGAACTCTTAAAAGGAATCTGTCCGGTGAAGCCAATTATTGGGATGAAGGAGCCTCTGCATTACCGGAATAAGGTACATGCCGTATTTGGGCATGACAGAAAGGGAAATCCGCTCTCCGGCGTTTACAAAGAAGGAACGCATATTCTTGTCCCGGTTGAGAAATGCCTGATTGAGGATGAGAAGGCAGACGAGATTATCGGGACTATAAGAGGGATGCTGAAATCATTCAAGATCCGGACATTTGATGAGGATACAGGATATGGCTTTTTGAGGCATGTTCTTGTCAGACGCGGATTTGCCACAGGGGAAATTATGGTGGTACTGGTGACGGCTTCGCCGGTATTTCCGTCGAAAAATAATTTCGTGAAGGCTCTCAGAGAGAAGCATCCTGAGATTACGACGATTGTTCAGAATATTAACAATAGAAGTACAAGCATGGTGCTGGGCGATAAAGAACACGTGCTTTATGGCAGAGGCTACATTGAGGATGTGCTGTGCGGACTCCGGTTCAGGATTTCTTCGAAGTCGTTTTACCAGGTGAATTCTGCGCAGACGGAGCTTCTCTACAATAAGGCCCTGCAACTGGCTGCACTGACCGGAAAAGAGAAGGTTTTAGATGCATATTGCGGTATCGGTACCATTGGCCTGATTGCAAGCAGGAAGGCCGGAGAGGTGATTGGGGTGGAATTGAACCCCGATGCGGTCCGTGACGCAGTACAGAATGCAAAAATGAATGATGTGAAGAATATCCAGTTCTACTGCAATGACGCCGGACGGTTTATCGTAAATATGGCGGAAAAGGGCGAAAAGGTGGACGTCATTTTGATGGATCCCCCCAGAAGCGGAAGTACGAAGGAATTCATTGACACGGTCGCCAAGATGGGTCCGGAACGTGTGGTCTATGTCTCCTGCGGGCCGGAAACACTTGTTAGAGATCTTCGGTGGTTTATGGGGAATGGGTACCGGGCTGTGGAGGCTTGGCCGGTGGATATGTTTGGGGGGACTGGGCATGTTGAGACGGTTGTCCTTTTGTCCAAACTAAAGTCGGCCAAATCTATTGAGGTTAAAATTGAGCTTGATGAGATGGATTTAACAACGGCAGAGAGTAAAGCAACCTATGAAGAGATAAAACAGTATGTGTTTGATAATACGGGGCTTAAGGTATCACAATTATATGTAGCACAGGTTAAAAGAAAACATGGTTTAATTGAAAGAAGTAACTATAATGTTGGCGATGGGAAATCGAAAGTTCCACATGTACCATTAGAAAAAGAAAAAGCGATTGAAGATGCATTGAGACATTTTAAGATGATTTAATTAAATGAAATAGGTAGAAATTTCAAATGGACTCAAAGGTTTTGGGTAGTAAAGTGTTTTGTAAATAAAAATCCGGTGATGTAGGATAACTGTATTCCTACATTACCGGATTTTTTATTTGATGTATTCCATTATATCTCCTGGCTGACAATCTAAAAATGCACATATTTTACAAAGCACATCCGTTGTCACGCTTTCTCCTTTTGACAATTTTGCAAGCGTGGGAGCAGAAATCACTTCTAATAAATCAGTTTTCTTCATGTCACGGCGTGAGAGTAAATCGAATAGCTTATAATATCTCATCATAAAATCACCACCTTAGTTCATATAAGCCAATTCTAACATATTATTAATAAAAGTAAAAGAAATTTTAACAAGCGCTAATATTTATGTTGACAATAATATTAGTATATGCTAATATTATATTAGCGAACACGAAAACAATATTATTGGTTGCTTAAAAGAAATATAAGAACAATATTTTAGCTGAAAAGACCATTTCCTTAAAATTAAAGCAACCACACTGGGAAGTGTGAAGGTCCGAAGTCCTTATAAATGCTGACGGGTTGCAACAGGGGCGTTGTAATGTTGGTTGACAAGTTCCGGCCGGGTTTAATGTGAACCGGGCGCCATGGGAGAGTTAAACCTGTGTTTTTGTACCACGGCTATAAATCAGTTTCATTTACTAAAAGTCAGGGATCTTACAACGCCCAATCTATTGCAATATGTAACGATAAACCAGGTCATCTTACAGTGTTGCTTCATACATATCCAATCAGTCTAATGTATTTTTCGTGTACATCAGGTGCATAGATATTTCCGAACAAAAATCCAAACTATACAGTAAATTTTATAAAGGGTGGAAAAATATGAGAAAAGATAAAAGAGACTTAAAGGTCTGTGAACAATCTGGGTACAGATATAAGCCAACCCCTACGCTTATGTTAAAAGGTGCATGGCTGGAGGAGTGGGGATTTACAGCTAATATGCCGGTGACGGTTCTGTGTGAGGAGGGGAAACTGATTATCGTCCTTGATGAAGAAAGAGCAAAGATGCTGGAAGAAGAGCAGGCTTTTATTGAGGAAGAGACGAAGAAGTTACAGGCACAGCTTGTAGCGGAGCGGAAAAGGAGATATGGAAAATAAGGAGATGGATAAAATGAAGAGACAGACGGTTATATTTGCTGTTGAAACTAAGAATGGTGTTGTGAACAGGATTGGAAACGCATATATTGCCACTCTGGAAATCAGATTTCGGGTAGGCGAGGTTAGTTGGTTGGGTGATAAATATTTTAACAAAAAAGAGAAGAAATGTCTATGTAATTAGAGGTAAAATTCAGGGGTAATCCATGACCGTTTTTTTATTGTTGATGGTGGCTGTGCCTATCATATTGGTACATCTTTAAAAGATGCTGGGAAGAAGTGTTGCGTAATAAAATTAGTAGCATAAGAAGGAAGCGTGAAAGATATAATAAATTGTTTCAATAAGGCCGTTTTAGCAGAATTAAATTTATAGACCTAGTTTTTTATAATTATCTAATAGAATCTCCAATTCATTAAGACTTATATTAGAACAATTTATTTTGGAAGGAAACCTAAAACTATTATTTAATAAGAATGCCATAGAAAATCTTAAGAATACAAGTGTTTTTATGGTGTTTTTTAAACTGGTGTGTTAAGATGTATAGTGGAAAGGTATAGGAGATTACTATGAAGATAAATTATAGAAAACTATGGGTAATGTTAGCAGAAAAGGAAATTGATAAGGTTGACTTTAGAAAAATGGTTAATTTATCCCCCAATACAATGACAAAACTTAATAAAAATGAAGAAGTGTCAATGCAGATAGTTTTAAGAATATGTGAATTTTTAGAGTGTAATATTGGAGACATATGCGATGCTGTAATAAAGGAGGGGGAAAAATGAAAGAGCTGTATTTACCTAATTTAATAAAAATAAAAATTAATGAGTATACGTTATATCAACAGGAACCTACATTTGAGTATGAATTTAAAGATGGAACCAATGCAGTTGTAGGTGCGAATGGAATAGGTAAGACAACTTTTGTCAATATTATAATATATTGCTTAGTTGGGCATAAAAAGAAAAAGTTCAAAATTAATAAAAATACCAAAAAAATCAAGTTAGAATATATTGATGAAGATTTTTTTAGTTCAAGAATCGACAATAGTGCTGATGATCTTATAAACAAATCAGCAGAAGCTTCTTTGGAATTTTCATTGGGGAAAACCCAGATAGTGATAACAAGAAGTTTAATGGATAATAAAATTAATAGCTTATTTATAGATGGAGAAGAGATTAATGAGCCAAACGATGATATTTATCAAGAAAAAATTGAAGAGTTATCAAATATTTCACAATTTCAAGATTTTGAAGTGTTAATTAGGGAGTTTCTATTTTTTGATGAACAACGCAAGAATGTTGCATGGGAAATTGACAGCCAAGACAATATTTTAAGGATATTACTATTGGACGAAGAATATCATCTTAAGATTAATGATTTAGAAGACAAAATAACGAAGGCAGATACAAAAGGACGGCATAAGAGTGAGGATAAAAGGGTTGCAGAAGCATCTTATAATGAGTTGGTTGAAGCTAAAGATGATGTAGTTAACCAGTCTATGGTGGGGATGGAAGACACAGATTCTGAAAATGAAAAAAATGAAGACCATGAATTCAAAAGACAAAAATTAGTGTCGAGAAAAAATGAAACAAGCCATCAATTAGTAATTAGAAAAGAAGAATTAGCAATAGAACAAGATAAATTTAATGAATTGACACAAGAAAGTTTACAGATTGAAGGTACATTAACGAACATTTCAGCTATCTATGATAATATAATGTCAGAAATTAAGCGTTTGGAAACTGATTTATATAAAAGTATTTATAATAAATTACCAGATTATTATTTCACAATAGAAAAAAACATGTTAGCAGAGGGAAAATGTTTGGTTTGTAATGCAAAATCCAGAGAAATACAACAAAATGCTTCCATACTAAAGCAAAAAGGGAAATGTTTGGTTTGTTCGTCAAAATTGGTTGATAGTGTTTCAGTAGACTCAGGCGTTGTGGAAAAGCTTAATCTGTTAAATGATGAAAAAATAGAAAAATTGAACCAAATAAATAATCAAAAAAATAAACAACAAAAATTGACTACTAAGCTCCAAGAATCTAAAAATAGTATTTCCAGTCTAAAAATAATTATTAATGATTTAGAAAGAGCAAAAGTTGTTATTGATAGTGAACTCAACAAAGAAGAGCCTGATGATGGCAAACCTGATATGTATAATGAAATTTTGAAAAATAAAGAAGCAATTATTAATGAGTTAGATAAAGAGGTAAGAGCTGCTTATCAAGAAAGGGATAATTATAAGAAAGAGTTGATTGAATATACTCAGAAATTTAAAACGGTTATTAATAATTTGAACCAAAGATTATCATATTTTTTTAATAAATATGCAAGCACATTTATTGGTTTAGATTGCAAGTTATCTGTTATGGGTAAAACACTTAATAAAATACCACACTTTTATTATGTACCAGAGATTGACGGTCAAATTAGAAGAGATATTTGGTCAGTATCGGAATCTCAGAGATTTTTTATTGATCAGGCCTTTAGAATGGCAATAATAGAGTATTTGCAAGCCAATATAACTAACTTTAGTACATTTTTTATTACAGAGACACCAGAAGGAAGCCTAGATATTGCGTATGAGTCTCAAGTTGCTATGATGTTTAATATCTTTTCTAACTCAAAAAACAAAATTATTTTTACATCAAATTTAAACAGTTCAAATTTTTTGAAGGAGTTATATAAGAATATTCCGGTTGTGGAGAGACCTGGCAGAACACTTAATTTATTAGAGAAAGGCAAAATAACAAGAGTGCAAAGAGGGAAAATGTTACAATTGAATAAAATTATATATGACATAATGGAGGTGACTGATGGGAAATCAGTATGAGTTGAAAAATGATATATTAATAGTGGCTTATTATATGGATAAGAATGGGTGGAAGGCAGCTAGCAAAACGAATTTTCAGCGTGTTTTGTATTTTGCAGCGGTATTGTCACCGACTTTTTTGTCTGATTATGAATGGACATATGGCTTTGCAAACACTATGTTTGGTCCTAGTAATAAAGATTTGACATCAGAATTGGAAGAATTATTTACTAAAGATTTATTAGCACTAGCAGATAGAAAAATTATAACTAATCGTGTAGAAGAGAAGTACTGTATATCACAAAAAGGTAAAATGGTAGTTGAAAATAGCATTATGAAATTGAATTATGAATCTTCTAAGATTTTATGGATTGAAATAATGGTTAGAGTCTTAAGTATTTATGAGGATAATTTTTTATCTAAATTGATAAAAGAAGATCCGAATATTTCTTTTATGAATGCTGGGAATCAGAAAACAAGAATTCCTTTAGATGATACACAAGATAATTTGTCTAATGAGTTAATGAAATACTTAGAGGAAAATGGAAAAAAGAAACTTGTGTTAGAAGGTAAAGCAGATGAAGAGTATTTACTATTGTTTTTTGACCTACTTTATAGAAAATATAAAGGGGGAAGATAAGAATGGTGGATATACTTTCAGATTACATCCAATCAGTTGAACTGGTGCTAGAAGAAAATCCTGTTCTTACTTTGGAAAAGATACTTGGCAAGGATAGGAAAGTTTCACCAGGTGAAATAATTCAATTAGGAATTAAAATAAGAAAGCACTGGAATAAATATACAAAGTATGGATTGGAAATGGGAATTATACTTACAGAAGAAGAATATGAAGGCACAGATTTGATATATGATTTTGATTTTAGTAGGGATATATCAAAAATTATAAAAAGTTCATCTGACAAGGCTAACATTTATTACTTAAATAAGAAATGCGAAATTTGTAAAGTTAAAAGTGTATCAGATAAACTTACAATTGAGCAGTGCAGTATTATATCAAGTCAATTAAATAAAATTGTAATACATCTTGGAATGCGTGGTGTAGACATTTTAGTAAATGGAATTGTACATTCTACGGACAATTTCTTGAATAGCTATAGAGATTTAATGGATGCCGAAAAGATGTTAAGTATTTATGAATACGAAAAGCTTGTTAATGGATTTTATGTAGAGAATGTAAAGTTTGACCCTAATAAAAGATATTTTTTACGCAAAAATGATCTTGCGAAAGAATATCATGATAAAACTATAGAGAAATATCCTAAATTGCTAAAGAATAAACCAGAAGAGTACTTTGAAATTGACTTTGTAAAATACTTAAAAAATCATTGCAAGGATACAGTAGAAAAAGAATATATTACAGAGACAGGAGATAGATACGATGTATTAGTGCGTACTGAAGATGGATATATTTTTGTTTTTGAAATAAAATGGCTCGGCCGATCTATTACTACTGGTATGAATGTATTTAGTGATTATAATTCAAGTGAAAGAGCTATCTCAGGTGCATATCAGTTGTTAGATTATGTTTCAAATGCTGAACTATATAGTGAATATTTTTTAGAATTGCCTGTATATTGTGCGATTTTGTTAATATTTGATGCCAGAGATGAAAATAGCGATATTACATATCCTGATGAAGCGGTAAACCATCCTAGAATAGATTTGAACAAACGGCTGTTTATGGAGAAGCAAAAAATAAATGCAAGTAAAGTTTACTCTAATATGAAAGGGCGATGAGATGTATGGCTTATAAGGTAATTGATTATAGTAAAGAATATGGCTCTATCATGCAGTTTGGAAAAAACAAGAGTATTTATTTGCATAGATGGTATCCGTTCGTTGAAGGGTATTCTAAGGAATTTATTAAGAAGATTGTTGATGAATATCAAAAGATTACGCAATGTCAAAATATTATTTGCCTAGAGCCTTTTGCTGGCAGTGGGACGACTCCTCTGGAACTGCAGGAACTGGGGCATAAATGCTATTCATTTGAAGTTAGTCCTTTCATGTATGATTTGGCGTGCTGTAAAATGGAAACTACATATACCATTAAAACTTTTAATAAGTATTATAATCTTATCGTAGATTACTTGAATAATCCCAGAGAGTATAGTGAGAGTGAGATTCAAACTGAGTTTAAAACTCTAGTAGAGCATGAGGGTGTAGATAAGTGGCTTCTTAATAGAGAAGTGCGATTGGGGATTTTAGATATTCTTGAAGGAATGGGTCTATTTGATTGTAAAAAATATTATAGGTTATTTAAAGTGGCCTTAGCATCTATTTTATTAGATGTGAGTAATGTTTATCGAAATGGAAAATGTGTATCTTATAAAGATAATTGGCAAGACAATATTAACTATTCTAGGAAAGAAGTTCATTATATTTTTTTAAATAGATTAACTGATGTATTTAAAGCTGATATCTTAGAAATGCAGAGAATAAAAAAAGAAAGGCAATTATTCAGCAATAAAAAATACTGTTTTTGTGGAGATAGTAGAAAACTAATATTTAATAAAGTTCCAGATGGAACAGTAAACCTTGTTATAACATCTCCACCATACCTTAATTCAAGGGATTATACAGATACATATATGGTTGAATTGAAAGCATTAGGGTATATGACCGATCTTGAAAAATTAAAGAAGTTACGTGAAAAGACTTTACGTTCACATGTACAAATAAAATGGGGTGATTTGGTTGAACTTGATATTGCAGAATTAAAACAAGCTATATCTGAAATAGAGAAACACAGAGAAAAGTTTTGGAACAAAGAATTAATAAACATGATTAAAGGTTATTTCCTGGATTTAGATATTTTATTTAATGGCTTAAGCAAAAAAATGGCAGCAAATGGAATGATATTTTTTAATGTTGCTAATTCTGCATATTATAACGTAGAAATAAAGGTTGATGAAATAGTGTGTAAAATAGCTGAAAATCATGGTTTTATAATTGAAGAAATCAGGGAAGCAAGAAGAGTAAAAACCAGTAGCCAACAAAAAGGATTGAGCGATGGTTTAAGAGAGAGTGTTATTGTAATTAAAAAATAAGAGTATGTAGAAGTTCTCAAATAATTTTGTTATAGAATATAATGAAATAGAGTATGAAAATCAAAAATTGATTTCATGCTCTGTTTTTATATTAACTAGTAAGTTGACGAATAAATGTTCGGTTTCCTGGAAATGCTTACCTTATAAATATTTTATGGTATTTTATATTCTATAGGGAGATAAATCATGGATATAGACAACCGATTGCGATTCGGAAAATATGTAGAATCATTAAGGAAGAACAAAGGAAAATCCCTTAGGGAAACAGCCAAGGCGATAAAAGTGTCACCTCAGTATTATAGTGAGGTTGAGAAAGGCAGAAGCAGTACCTTTACAGCCGAACGGCTGAAACTGCTTGCCCGGTTTTTATTGTTGGATGATGAAGAATCCCATGCTCTATATGATTTGGCAGCAGAATCAAGGTCATCCAATGATATTGTCACTCCACAGGACTGTGCCGATTATATGCTTGGCAATTCCTATGTGATAGAAGCATTACGCTTGTCAATGGAAACAGGTGCAGGCGAAAAGGAGTGGCAGGTGTTTCTGGATGATTTAAAAGCTAGGAAGGGGTGAGCAGATTTGTACCAGCCTATACTAAGAAAGCAGAGGAGCGGCATTCCCATCATGAGGAATAGTGAGATTGATGCCCATGCAGAGGAATTCCTGCGTGATTACAGTCCTTTCCTGCTTAAAACGCCGCAGCCGGTGGATATTGAAACCTTTGCGGAGTTCTATCTTGACCTGGTATTGGATTACGCATACCTTTCCCATTGCGGGCTGATATTAGGCCGGATGGTATTCCAGGAGACAGAACGGGTTCCGGTCTATTTACCAGAAGAAAAATGTGCGGATTATCTGTATGCCAAAAGAGGCACTTTGCTCATTGATAATACTTTATTGGAAGACCGGAAAGAGTACCGTTTACGTTCTACGATAGGGCATGAGTGTGGTCATTGGATATTCCATTCTGATTACTATACTGCTATGGATAAAAGAAAGCATTATAGGAATGCAAGGTTGCCGGAAATTACAGGATGCAAAAAGAACGATATTGAGGGCGGGGCAGATATGGCCGGGAGAAGAAAGCTGGTTACAGATGCAGATTGGCTGGAGCATCATGCAAAGTATTTTAGTGCAGCTATTCTGATGCCGAAAACGCCGTTTATGAATGCCGTATCAGATTTGGCTGGCAATAGACAGGACAGTGGGGCGGCTCTACAGGAGAAGCTGGCAGATATATTCCAGGTATCGCCCGCTTCTGTAAAAATCCGTTTATCCCAGCTGGGTTTCAACAAATATGTATTCAGGAATGAAAGGACACAGGATGATGAACAATATAACAAATTGCTGCAGATGCCAGGTGCCATGTGAACGGCAGGGTGCCATTTTTAGAAAATGTCTGTCAACCAAAAAGGTGACACTTCTGCGTCAATTATTTTTTACTTATGATGTCAACCAAGTAATTGACAGGAAAGGAGCCATGCCGGATTGAAGGAAAAGGTAAACTGCCCAATCTGTAGGAAACGGGCTTTTGATATTAGTGCTGCTGTAAAGGGGGAGGTTTGGATAGAACTGAAATGTCCCCATTGCAGAAATATTGTACAGGTCTGCTGCAGGATTAGCAGGATACAGCAGGAAAGGGTAAAAGAAAAATTAATTTAACAACAAAAATCTACTGAGCAAAGGGTCCGCATAAGCGAGACACCAAATGGCCGGAGTAAAGCGAGTTTTAGCTTACTCCGGCTATTTTTTTGCCCATTTTTCTAGTTTTGCTGCTGCCGCTTTACTCCCAGTAAAGAAGGGAGCAGCAATGAAGATTCATTATGAGTTTGTAACGGGAGAGAAGTTGGAATTTGATGTGGATGACAGCATCGGAGATATTGTCATTGAGATGGAGGTATTACAGTCCAGGAAAAACCGTGCTGAAACCAGAAGGCACAGTTCGCTGGAATACCTGCAGGAGCAACAGCCTGGGCGTAACCCAAAACAGTTCGTGGATGAAAAAGTGGATATTGAGCAGTTCATTATGGATTTGGACGAGAGGGAAAGGCTGCATCAGGCAATCAGGAAGTTAGAATTCAGGGATTCCCGGATTGTCAGCCTTTATTATTTTGAGAACAGGACCATGGAAGAAATCGGCAGGGAAATGGGGATTTCGGCTATGGCCGTGTCAAAAAGGCTTAAAAAGATTCCGGATAAAATAAAAAAGTTTATGATCTAGTTTAAAAACCATATTTCCCGTGGCTATATAGTAGGGACCAAAAGTGTTCCGGAGTGAAAGCATTCTGGTGATATGTCAAGAACTTTTTGAAGAAGATTTTGATATGTTTTT
>OAWV01000851.1_pt1 | contig 19710 bp, 29 predicted proteins | sample 1495551 | NCBI WGS metagenome assembly OAWV01 (sample SAMEA2580245, study PRJEB22360) | human gut metagenome | biome: human gut; feature: human-associated habitat; material: faeces | place: Denmark | collected 2008/2010 | reverse complement strand
GGTTTTAATCCTTGGCTTAGCACCATGTTTTATACTTCAACTCCGAAAGTCAGGTTTTACAACTCTAAACTAACAAAACCGGGAAATGAAGTCAATAAATAAAAAAGTCTAAAATGGTAAATTGTGGTATAATTTAGTAAATTTTTGGAATATTCCTGCCAAATTCCTACTTGACAAACGGTTTCCTATCCTGTAGTATTACTTTGAGATTCAAAGTATTTCGGCAAAGGAAGGTACAGCCCTTTGGCAGCGGGCCGTTTTCAGACCGCTCATCCGGGGCCGGGTAAATAAAAATGACGACCAGAATAATAGGAACCGGCTCCTATGTGCCGGAGCAGATCGTGACTAATGATGATCTATCGAAGATTGTTGAGACAAATGACGAGTGGATCCGCAGCCGAACAGGCATTAGAGAACGGCGGATTGCCACTGAGGACGGCACCTCGGATATGGCGGCCAAGGCAGCAGCCAGAGCCATTGAGCAGGCAGCCATTCTCCCGGAAGAGATTGACCTGATCCTTCTTGCAACCTCGTCACCGGATTCCTGTTTCCCAAACGGAGCCTGCGAGGTACAGGCTAAATTGGGAGCGGTGAATGCAGCCTGCTATGATATCAGCGCAGCCTGTACGGGTTTTGTGTTCGCTTTGAGCACTGCTCACGCGTTTATTTCCGCGGGGATCTATAAGACAGCCCTTGTGATTGGAGCCGATGTGCTGAGCAAGCTGATTGACTGGACAGACCGGGGGACCTGCGTTCTCTTTGGAGACGGGGCAGGAGCAGCTGTTGTCCGGGCCGATGAGACAGGTATCCTGGGCCTGAATATGCATTCCAATGGGGAAAAGGGCGGTGTTCTCACCTGCGGTTCCCGTTCCAACGGCAATTTCTTATTAGGAAGAAAGCCGGAACTGGGATATATGACCATGGATGGACAGGAAGTATTTAAATTTGCGGTAAAAAAAGTTCCTGAATGTATGAATGAGGTGTTGAGGGAAACAGGATACACCACACAGGACATCGATCATTTTGTGATCCATCAGGCTAATTTCCGTATCATTGAGTCGATTGCAAAGCGGCTTAAGGTGGATGTGGATAAATTTCCCGCCAATATGGAACGTTACGGAAATACATCCGGAGCTTCCGTCCCCATTCTTTTAGATGAGTTAAACCGGAAAGGACAGTTAAAGCGCGGTGAAAAGATGATCTTATCGGGTTTTGGAGCGGGCCTTACCTGGGGAGCAATTCTCCTGGAATGGTAGCAAAACGGCAGGAATGGGCGGCAGCCCTGGCAGCCGAAATTGGGGGTGTTTGCCCCTGGACGGTTGGCAATGGAAGAAAAAATGTCTAAAAACCGTTAAAAATTAAAAACCCCCGTAAAAAGGGCATAGACAATTCGTGAATATAATGGTAAATATTTAGGTGTAATATATAATAACCTATGTTAAAAGGAGACAGAAATCATGTTAGAGAAGATGAAAGAAATTATTGCAGAGCAGTTAAGCGTAGACGCTGAGTCCGTAACCGAGACTTCCTCCTTTAAGGAAGACCTGGGCGCAGATTCCCTGGATCTTTTCGAGCTTGTTATGGCTTTAGAGGATGAGTATTCTGTAGAGATCCCCGCAGAGGAGTTAGAGAAGATGTCTACAGTAGGCGATGTTATGGAGTACTTAAAGAACCACGGTGTAGAGGCATAAGGCCGGACCGCATAAGGTTAAAACTGCATAAACAAATGAGAGGGACGGCGTGTGGATGGTTTGAAGCACGCTGTTTCCTCTATTGAAGAGAAGTCTGACAGAACACAGCCGCAGGCCGGATGGTTCGGTATGGACGGAATCGCAGAAGAGCGTATGGAGAAAACAATGAAAACAAGAATCACAGAGATGTTAGGAATCGAATATCCCATTATCCAGGGAGGTATGGCCTGGGTAGCGGAGCATAACCTTGCGGCAGCCGTATCCGCGGCCGGCGGTCTGGGCCTGATTGGAGGAGCCAATGCCCCCGGAGAGGTTGTCCGTGACGAGATCCGCAAGGCGAGAGCGCTGACGGATCGCCCCATCGGCGTAAATGTTATGCTTTTAAGCCCCCATGCAGAGGATGTGGCAAAGGTAGTTGTGGAGGAAGGCATCAAGGTTGTTACTACCGGAGCCGGAAATCCTGAAAAATATATGGAAATGTGGAAGAACGCAGGAATCAGGGTTATCCCTGTGGTAGCTTCCGTGGCTCTGGCCCGCCGTATGGAAAAATACGGAGCAGATGCCGTTGTGGCAGAGGGAACGGAGTCTGGCGGCCATATCGGCGAAGAGACTACAATGACCCTGGTTCCCCAGGTAGTGGACGCAGTTTCCATTCCGGTTATTGCGGCAGGCGGCATCGGAGACGGAAGAGGCATTGCGGCGGCCTTTATGCTGGGAGCAGAGGCGGTGCAGATGGGAACCCGCTTTGTTGTGGCAAAGGAATCGATTGTACATGAAAACTACAAGCAGCGCATCATCAAGGCAAAGGACATTGACTCTGTAGTAACCGGCAGAAGTCACGGACATCCGGTAAGAGGCCTGAGAAATCAGATGACCAGAGAGTACACTAAGCTTGAGCAGGAAGGAAAGTCCTTTGAGGAGCTGGAGTACCTGACACTGGGCGCTTTGCGCAAGGCAGTGCAGGAGGGTGATGTGATGAACGGCACGGTAATGGCCGGCCAGATCGCAGGTCTTATTTCAAAGGAACAGACCTGTAAGGAAATGATCGGCGAGATGATGGAACAGGCAAAAAAGCTTTTAAACAGGGAGTAGAAATATGAGCAGGATCGCATTTATTTTTCCAGGTCAGGGCGCACAGACCTGCGGTATGGGAAAGGATTTTTATGAGCAGACAGAAACCGGAAAAAAGGTATTTGACAGAGCTTCTGAGCTTCTGGGCTTTTCCGTTCCGGAACTGTGTTTTGAGCCCAATGACCGTCTGGACATTACCGAATATACCCAGGCGGCCATGGTGACTGCCGGGATTGCAATGATGAGGGTGCTGGAAGAAAAGGGGATTCATCCGGATGTGACGGCAGGCTTAAGCCTGGGAGAATACTGCGCTCTGGCGGCAGCGGGCGTGATGAGCGATGATGATGCAATCGCAACGGTGCGCCAGAGAGGGATCCTGATGCAGGAGGCTGTTCCCGCCGGCGTAGGCGCCATGGCGGCGATCCTGGCTTTGGATGCGGCAGTGATCGAGGAAGTGACCGCTTCCATGGAGGACGTATGGATTGCCAACTATAACTGTCCCGGCCAGATCGTAATTTCCGGAAGGAAAGAGGCGGTGGAAGAGGCCTGTGAGCGTTTAAAGGCAGCAGGAGCCAAGAGAGCCATCCTGTTAAATGTAAGCGGTCCATTCCACTCAGGTATGCTGACAGAGGCCGGCGAGAAGCTGGGACAGGTTCTCTTACAGACAGAGATCAAATCCCCTCAGATTCCCTATGTGGCTAACGTAACGGCTCAGTATGTGACAGAAGCTGCTCCGGTGAAAGAGCTTCTGACCCGCCAGGTATCCTCCTCTGTAAAATGGCAGCAGAGCGTGGAAACCATGCTGGCAGACGGCGTGGACACCTTTGTAGAGATAGGCCCGGGCCGTACACTGACCGGTTTTATGCGCAAGATCGACCGCGCTGCAAGATGCTTCAATGTAGAAAAGCTGGAGGATATTGACAAGGTAGCGGAGGCTTTGAAAGAGGCATAATTACCGATTGTATTTTAACCAAAACCATGATAAAGGAGAGTCAGATATGCTGGAAGGAAAGATCGCACTGGTAACAGGAGCAAGCCGCGGCATCGGCCGCCAGATCGCAAAGACACTGGCTGCAAAGGGCGCAGCAGTGATTGTAAACTATAATGGTTCTGCTGCAAAGGCAGAAGAAACAGTAAGGGAGATCCGGGAAGCCGGAGGCAGCGCAGAGGCAATACAGTGCAATGTTTCCGACTTTAACAGCAGCAAGGAGATGCTGGACGGGATTGTGGCAAAATACGGCCGTCTTGATATCCTTGTAAATAATGCGGGCATTACAAGGGACAACCTGGTAATGAAAATGTCCGAGGAGGACTTTGACGCAGTGATCCAGACCAACTTAAAGGGCGTGTTCAACTGCATCCACCACATTTCCCGTCAGATGTTAAAACAGAGAGCCGGACGCATTATCAATATTTCCTCTGTTTCCGGCGTTCTTGGAAATGCGGGACAGGCCAACTACTGCGCCGCCAAGGCGGGGGTGATCGGCCTGACAAAAAGCGTGGCAAGAGAACTTGCAAGCCGCGGCATTACCGTAAACGCGGTTGCTCCGGGCTTTATCCGAACAGATATGACAGATGTGCTGAAGGATGAGGTAAAGAAGGCCATGATGGAGCAGATTCCCATGAAGGATTTCGGGGAAGTGGAGGACATTGCCAACGCAGTTGCATTTCTGGCATCGGAAGACGCCAGATACATCACAGGACAGGTAATCAGCGTAGACGGCGGAATGGCTATGTAATGCGCGGGAAAGAGAAGGAGCGGATCAAATGAATACAAGAGTAGTAGTTACAGGCATGGGAGCCATCACCCCCATTGGAAATGATGTGGAGAGCTTCTGGCAGGCTTTAAAGGATAAGACACTGGGAATTGCCCCGATCACATATTTTGACACAGAGGATTTTAAGTGCAAGCTGGCGGCTGAGGTAAAGGGCTTCGACCCGAAGGAATATATGGATGCCAAGACCGCCCGGCGCATGGAGCCATTTTCCCAGTTTGCCGTGGCGGCCGCAAAGCAGGCACTGGAAGACGCAGGCATTGATATGGAGAAGGAGGATCCCTTCCGCGTAGGTGTCAGCGTAGGCTCCGGCATTGGCTCTCTTCAGGCTATGGAGCGCAGCGAGAAGAAGCTGTTGGAGAAAGGCCCCAGCCGTGTAGAGCCTCTTTTGGTTCCGCTTATGATCTGCAACATGGCGGCTGGAAATGTAGCCATCCAGTTCGGCCTGAAAGGAAAATGCATCAATGTGGTAACTGCCTGTGCCACCGGCACGCACTCCATTGGCGAAGCCTTCCGTTCTATTCAGCATGGGGAGGCAGATGTGATGGTAGCGGGCGGAACGGAAGCCAGCATTACCCCCATCGGCATTGCAGGCTTTACCTCTCTGACTGCCTTAAACACCACAGATGATCCCAAGCGTGCCTCCATTCCCTTTGATAAGGACCGAAACGGCTTTGTAATGGGCGAAGGAGCAGGCGTAGTTGTATTAGAGTCCTTAGAGCACGCCAGGGCAAGAGGTGCAAAAATCCTGGCAGAGGTTGTAGGCTACGGCGCAACCTGCGACGCATACCATATCACGTCCCCTGCCGAGGATGGAAGCGGCGCTGCAAAAGCAATGGAATTTGCCATGAAGGATGCAGGTATCACGCCGGAACAGATCGACTATGTAAACGCCCATGGCACCAGCACCCACCACAATGATCTATTTGAGACCAAGGCGATCCATCTGGCTCTGGGCGATCAGGCAGAGAAGGTGAAGATAAACTCCACCAAGTCCATGATTGGCCATCTGTTAGGTGCAGCCGGCGGCGTAGAGTTTATCACCTGCGTCAAATCCATTGAGAACGGCTATGTTCACGCGACGCTGGGACTTGAGGAGCCGGGCGAGGGCTGTGATCTGGATTATACCCAGGGTGACGGCGTGGAAATGGATGTAAATTATGCGATCAGCAACTCACTGGGCTTTGGCGGACACAATGCCAGCCTGATCGTGAAGAAATTCACAGAGTAAGGAACAGGAGGACATGACAATGAATATCGAAGAGATCCTTACACTGGTTCAGGCGGTATCAGACTCCAGCCTGACCAGCTTTAGGCTGGAGCAGGGAGATACGGTGATCTCCCTGAAAAAAGAAAAGGAAGAGGCCAGGATTGTGACTGTTGGCGCCCCGGCAGTTCCTGCCGTATTTGCAGCTTCCGGCCCATCTCCCGCTGTCTCTGCACCGGAGACGGTTACTGCATCAGGCACACAGGTTTTGGGAAATGTACCTGCCGCACAGACGGCTGCCCCGGCATCCGCCGGAAATGATATTGGTTCTGATAAGGTAATCGCCTCTCCTTTGGTAGGAACCTTCTACAGCTCATCTTCCCCGGATGCGGAGCCTTTTGTAAAAGAGGGGGACACCGTGAAAAAGGGTCAGGTGCTTGGTATTATCGAGGCCATGAAGCTGATGAATGAGATAGAAAGCGAGTACGACGGAGTGGTTGAAGCAGTGCTCGTCAATAACGAGGATGTGGTAGAGTACGGCCAGCCGCTATTCCGCATTAAATAAGCCGTTTCAGGAGGATTTTAATATGTTAATGGGTATCAAAGAGATCCAGGAGATCATTCCTCACCGCCATCCGTTTCTGTTGGTGGACTGCATTGAGGAATTGGAACCCGGCGTGCGGGCGGTAGGATATAAAGCCGTTACCTACGATGAGTCCTTTTTCAGGGGCCATTTTCCGCAGGAGCCGGTGATGCCGGGAGTGCTGATGGTAGAAGCCCTGGCTCAGACCGGAGCCGTAGCGATCCTGTCTCAGGAGGGCTTTAAGGGAAAAACAGCCTATTTCGGAGGCATCGATAAACTGAAGTTTAAGCATAAAGTAGTTCCCGGAGACCGTTTGCGTCTGGAATGTGAAATCATCCGCCAGAAAGGCCCTGTAGGTATTGGAAAAGCCACGGCTACCGTAGACGGAAAGATTGCCGTTACCGGAGAGCTGACCTTCATGATCGGTTAATTGTGGGGAGAAATAAAATGTTTAACAAGATTTTGATCGCAAACAGAGGAGAGATCGCTGTCCGCATTATTCGGGCCTGCCGGGAAATGGGAATCCAGACGGTAGCGGTGTACTCTGAGGCAGACAAGGACTGCCTTCACACTCTTTTGGCGGACGAGGCCATCTGCATCGGCCCCGCGCCCTCCACACAGAGCTATTTGAATATGGAGCGTATTCTTTCGGCCACCGTAGCAATGAAAGCAGATGCGATTCATCCCGGTTTCGGCTTTCTCTCTGAAAATGCCCGTTTTGCAGAGCTTTGCAGCAAGTGTAATATAACATTTATCGGCCCATCCGCAGAGATCATCAACAGGATGGGAAATAAATCCGCAGCCAGAAAAACCATGATCGAGGCTGGTGTGCCTGTGGTTCCGGGAAGCAAGGAAGCGGTACACACCTCAGAGGCCGGCCTTGCCATGGCAAAGGAAATCGGTTTTCCGGTGATGATCAAAGCCTCCTCCGGCGGCGGCGGCAAGGGAATGCGCATTTCCAGAAGCGAAGAAGATTTTACCGAGCATTTTAACGCGGCTCAGTTAGAGTCTGTCAAAGGTTTCTCCGATGATACCATGTACATCGAAAAATATATCGAAAAGCCCCGCCATGTAGAGTTCCAGATCATGGCAGACCGGTTTGGAAATGTGATCCACTTAGGAGAGCGCGACTGCTCCATCCAGAGACGCCATCAGAAGGTTCTGGAGGAAGCGCCCTGCAGCGTCATTTCCCCGGAGCTTCGTAAGAAGATGGGAGAGACAGCCGTGCGGGCGGCAAAGTCCGTGGGTTATGAGAATGCGGGCACCATAGAGTTCCTTCTGGACAAGGATAGAAATTTCTATTTTATGGAAATGAACACCCGGATCCAGGTAGAGCATCCGGTGACAGAGATGGTATCCGGCATTGACCTGATCAAAGAGCAGATCCGTGTGGCCGCGGGAGAACCGTTAAGCGTTACTCAGGATCAGGTAGAGATAAAGGGCCATGCCATTGAGTGCCGGATCAATGCGGAGAACCCGGAGAAGCATTTCATGCCGTGTCCCGGCCTGATCCGCACCGTCCATCTGCCCGGAGGAAACGGCGTCCGCGTAGATACCCATATTTACGGCGATTATAAGGTGCCTGCAAACTACGATTCCATGCTGATGAAACTGATCGTATATGACAAGGACAGGGAGGCTGCTATTGCGAAAATGCAGAGCGCCCTGGGAGAAGTTATCATCGAGGGCATTGAGACGAATATCAATTTCCAGTACGAGATTCTGGAAAATGAGGCTTTTAGGGCCGGTGACACGGATACGGCTTTTATTGAGAAATATTTCCCGGAGTATGTAAAATAATCAGTCAGAAAGGAAGTAGCCCCTATGCTGCGTAATATGTTCAAAAAAACGTATACCAAGATCGACACGATCTACAGGCCAAAGGCCGCGGACAGCGATGAGCCATCCATCCCACAGGGATTGTGGCGCAAGTGCAATAAGTGCGGGCAGCCGATCTATGTGGAGGATGTAGTGAACAATTATTACGTCTGCCCCAAATGCGACGGCTATTTCCGCATTCATGCATACCGCCGGATCGAAATGATCACAGATGAGGGAACCTTTGAGGAGTGGAATCAGGAAATGCCCTTTTCCAATCCCTTAAATTTCCCTAATTATGAGAAAAAAGTGGCAGCGGCCAGAGAAAAGAGCCATTTAAACGAGGCCATTGTCACAGGAAAGGCCATGATCGAGGGGAATCCCGCGGTGATTGGCGTCTGCGACGCACGGTTTATCATGAGCAGCATGGGCCACGTGGTCGGAGAAAAGATCACAGAGGCGGTTGAGAGAGCTACAGAGCAGAAGCTCCCTGTGATTCTGTTTGCCTGTTCCGGCGGGGCCAGGATGCAGGAGGGAATCGTATCCCTGATGCAGATGGCCAAGACCTCGGCGGCCTTAAAGCGTCACCATGAGGCGGGGCAGCTCTTTATCAGTGTCCTGACGGATCCTACTACAGGGGGAGTTACGGCAAGCTTTGCCATGCTGGGTGATATCATCATTGCAGAGCCTCATGCCCTGATCGGCTTTGCAGGTCCCCGTGTGATTGAGCAGACCATCGGCCAGAAGCTGCCTGAGGGCTTTCAGCGGGCGGAATTTCTGCTGGAGCATGGTTTTGTGGATATGATTCTGGAGAGAAAAGACCAGAAACGTGTCATCGGCCAGATTTTGTATATGCACAGAAACCATAAAATGACGGCTGCAGAACTGCCGGATGGCGTTTCCGACGCAGGGACAAAAGCTTGTGCAGAATGCGGTGTTCAGGCAGAAAGGACAGCTTGGGATACTGTTGTTCTTTCCCGAAAAGCCAACCGCCCTACGGCTCTTGATTATATCAACGCTGTTTTTGACGAATTTATTGAGTTCCACGGCGACCGTTATTTTAAGGATGACGGGGCTGTTGTGGGCGGTATTGCCCTGTTCCATGGAATGCCTGTGACGGTCATCGGCCAGCAGAAGGGAAAGAACACAAAGGATAATATCAAGCGTAATTTCGGTATGCCTTCTCCTGACGGATACCGCAAGGCGCTGCGTCTGATGAAGCAGGCGGAGACCTTCGGCCGTCCGGTGATCTGCTTTGTGGATACGCCGGGCGCTTTCTGCGGCCTGGAGGCTGAGGAAAGGGGACAGGGTGAAGCCATTGCGAGGAATCTCTTTGAAATGTCGGATCTGAAGGTTCCGGTTCTCTCGGTTGTGATCGGAGAGGGCGGAAGCGGCGGCGCTTTAGCCATGGCGGTGGCAGATGAGGTATGGATGCTGGAAAACGCTATCTATTCCATCCTGTCTCCAGAGGGATTTGCTTCCATTCTTTACAAGGACAGCAAAAAAGCTCCGGAGGCGGCAGAGGTAATGAAGGTTACGGCTGCCGACTTAAAGAAACTGGGGCTGATCGAGCGGATCATCCCGGAAGAAGAGCCTGCGGGCACGGACACCCTGTATCGGATTGCAGCAGCAATGGATCAGGCGATGACCGGTTTCTTTGAAACATATCTTCCTATGTCCGGCCGGGAACTGGCAGAACACAGGTATCAGAGATTTAGGAGAATGTGATGAGTAAATTCAAACCATTAGTAATTGGAGACCTGGTTGTGAAAAAACCGGTGATCCAGGGGGGAATGGGAGTAGGAATCAGTCTCCACCGTCTGGCAGGAGCCGTGGCAAAGGCAGGAGGAATGGGACTCATTTCCACGGCGCAGATCGGTTTTCGGGAGCCGGATTTTACCACGAATTTTATAGAGGCCAATCTGCGGGCTATTCGCAGGGAATTTAAGAAAGCCAGAGAGATCGCACCGGAGGGAGCCATCGGTTTCAATATCATGGTGGCTACCAAGCACTACGATATGTGGGTCAAAGAGGCAGTTTGTGCCGGAGCCGACGCGATTGTATCAGGAGCCGGTCTGCCGGTATCTCTTCCCGAATACGCCGAGGCGGCCTACGCTGAGATGAAGGCGGCTTATGAGGAGATGAAGGCGCGGCTGGATCAGGTGAAAACAGGAGCGGCAGAGCTGAAGGCCTCCTGTGAGGAGCTGTGCAGAAAACTCTCCCGACGGACAAAACTGGCTCCTATCGTATCCACAGCCAAAGCAGCTATGGTTATTTGCCGGATGTGGGATAGAAAGTACAACAGAGTCCCTGATTTTATCGTTGTGGAAGGTCCTCTGGCAGGAGGACATCTTGGCTTTTCAAAGGAGCAGCTGGCACAGTTTGGGGCGGATACGGATGATGTGGAAAAAACCTACAATCAGGCAGCCTATGACGAGGAAGTCCGTGCCATTATAAAGGTGGTCAGGGATTATGAGAAGAAATATGACACCCATATCCCTGTAGTCACAGCCGGCGGCATTTACACCCATGAAGATGTAGTCCACCAGTTTGATCTGGGAGCCGAGGGCGTTCAGGTAGCGACCCGTTTTGTTACAACAGAGGAATGTGATGCGCCAAAGATTTACAAGCAGGCGTATATCAATGCTGAAAAAAAAGATATTGTTATTACTCAAAGTCCTGTAGGTATGCCGGGAAGAGCCATTTTAAACCCTTTCCTAAAGAAGATAAAGGCAGGAGAGCGCCCGCCTATCCGGTCATGCTTTCAGTGTCTGGAGCACTGTGATATAAAAACAATCCCGTACTGTATTACAAAAGCTCTTGTCAACGCTGCTGAGGGCGACGAGGACGCGGCGCTTCTGTTCTGCGGAAGCAATGCTTACCGCGCGGATCGCATCGAGACGGTGGACGGGGTGATGAAGGCGCTGCTTTGCGGGTAAACGCGGGCATGGTTTTTGCGGAAAGACGGCAAAAAAAGCAATATTATCATAAATACCAAAAGAGACTGTAGATGCGCGTTTACAGTCTTTTTTGATATATAAAAAAGCCAGTATATACAGGCAGTTGACTTTTTTATTATTATCTGCTATGCTGTATAGGTTGGTTAGTTAAATCTAACCATAAAGATGAGGAGAAAATGGAAGTGACATATATATGGATTAATCCAGTAGTGGAACAAATGTATGAGGAATATGTACTGGATCAGTTTTTAAAACGGCATGGTCTGGAACGGGTGCGGTGCAGAACCGACTGGGGACGGATCGTGAAGGAAAAGTACATAAGGCTCATAACGGAGGGTGGTGAAACTGTGATGGACGCGCGATGTCCCATGGCCTGCGGACTGGTAAAGGAATGGGCGGAGGATAAATCGTCCTGTGAGAACAGCGGGCCGTTGAAAGTGAATGAGCAGATGGAAGGATACAGTATGAAGATAGCAGATATTGAGCCTATTCTGATCCATTGTGCGAGAGAGATATGCAGCAGGCAGGAGTTAAAGGATGGAAGGAAGATCATCACAACACCCTGTCAGGCGTTGGCTGATATGGGAAATTCACTGAAACTTTACAATACCCGTTTTTTTTCATGGAACTCGTTTCTGGAAACCCTTGGAGAGAGGCCTGAGGGAAATGTGCCAGAGTTCAGCCCGATTCCTCCCGGTTTTTTCCGCGAGCTGGGGCAGAGGACAATGAGCCTTACGGGAAGGGAGTCCATAGAACAGTGTGTACAAGACGGAAGCTGGCAACGGGTTCGTCTTGTGGAAATGCTGTATTGCCGCGATGGATGACCATACCGAAAGAGGATATAAGCCAAGGGAAGACCCCGGAAAGCCTTATTTTATCTGGTTTTCTGGGGTTTTCATCATGTAATAGTACACATCAATATGATTCTGTTCTTTGTCATATATAATCTTGTCAATGATGCTTTTGAGGGCCGCATTCTTTTCTGCAACACTGAATTGATCGGAATGCAGGATATCCAGTACATTTGATATCCGGTCTAACATCACTGCATCATCATATTCTTTTTGTGGTAAGGCCTCAAGCTGCGAAATGCGTTCGGTCAGCTCTTCACGTTCCCTGTTCAGCAGCTCTTTATTTTTCCGATAATCCTCTTTTGTATCAATACCCTCCATATAGGCTTCTCTGGCCCTCAGTTCCTTCTGCTCTACCCGCTCCAGGCGGCGTTTCAGAGAGCGTAATTCGTCCTCTGATTGATCTTGCACCGCGTCTGTCTGTTTCAGGTCATACTTAATAGTGCCACAGGACAGAACTTCTTTCAGTGCATTTAAAATAGCAGGTACAATGGATTCCTCACGCACATAACAGTTATGAGAACATTTGCCTTTCAGGTATCCGCCGCATTGGAAAGAAAATGTATCTGGAAGACTCTTTCTGTGCATTACACAAGATGAAAGGGAACGGCCGCAGGAAGGACATTTCACCAGTCCGGCCAGCCAGTGTTTGGTGACTTCACTGGGTTTGGCATTTCTGGGTTTATATTCACTCTGCCAACGGGCCTGAGCCTTTTCGTACAGCTCCTTGCTTATGATAGCCGGATGGTGGCCGGATCTCACAATCCATTCAGAAGGATCACGGACTTCCTTGGTAGTATTATTGCACCGGTTCCATCGGATATCCCCAGCATAGGCGGGATTTTGCAAGATATACTCCAGACTGCGTTTTTCAAAGGGTTTCCCGTGACTGGTTTTAAAGCCCTGGCTGTTAAGATATTTGGTTAAGGAAAAAATACTCATTCCATTGACATATTTTTCAAAGATAAGCCGAACAATCTCAGCCTCCTCCGGGACAATTTCCGGGGTGGCCTTATGATAGGGGATCCGATATCCCAGCGGTGGCCTGCATTGATATGAACCGCGCAGGGCATTTTCGGTCATTCCACGGGTCACATCTCCAGAGAGCCGGATTGAATAAAACTCGTCCATCCATTCAATAATTCTTTCGATCAGGCCGCCGAATGGCCCTTCGATCAGGGGCTCAGAGATACTGACAACATCTACATGGCATTTGTTCCGGAGCATGGACTTATAGACAATGCTTTCCTCCTGATTGCGGGCGAAACGGGAAAATTTCCATACCAGGATCACATCAAAGGGATGGGAACTTAATTTTGCAGCAGAGATCATCTGCTGAAACTTGGGGCGCTTATCTGCGCGCCGTCCGGATATCCCATTTTCCATGTAGATATATTCTGGTGGAACAATCATATTGTGATTTTTGGCATATTCTAACAAAAGCCGTTTCTGGGAATCGGGGGAAAGTTCCTCCTGTTTGTCTGTAGATACCCGGATGTAAAGGGCTGCAGTTTTTAAAACATTTTCATTCATCATCTCATCTCCTGTTGCAATCTATATGATTTTTAGGTGCAAAAAATACGCCCCTTGCCAGGACGTACCAGAAATGATATAATGCAGATGATTAGTTGATTGCATCTTTCTGGTATATTCTGGTAAGAGATAATCTATGTAAAGCCGCTCGGTACGCCAATACCGGGCGGTTTTGCTTTCTACTGAATTTTAAAATTCATCTTCAGATATTGTTTTTACATTAAGAGTTCCATTTAAAAAATCATCAAGTGTCAATTCAGGTCCGTATGAAGCTCCGCCTTCTCGATAAAAGGTAAATGTATCTTCACATTTATAGTATTGGGTTTCATCACCAAATAAATCAGCTTTCCCACTCCAAGTAGAACCATAAGCGATTTTGATATCATATTCCCCACATGGTAAATAAAGCTTTACATTATCTTTTCCACCTTGAATGTAGATCAGGTAAATCGTATCGTAATCATGTGATTCAGTTAATTTCAAAAGATAGTCATATTCTGAATTATGTGGAGGCCGGATGAGAAAAGGAGCCAAAGGCATACGGTCTTGTTTACTATTCGAATAATCACCACCAAAATAGCTGTAGACAGTGCCTTTTAAAACTGCTCCATTTCTAGGTGTAGAAATTTTGGCATTATCTTTTTGAGCATAACCTTTTGAATATTCGATAGAGGCACAAGCAGAAAGCTTTTTTTCATAGGTTTTCTTTTGTAAATATAGTGCAATTATTAAGGATAATATAATAATTGTGATGATAACTGAAAAGAGCTTTTTTCGCATATTCATTGGTATCCTTCTATACAGGAAAAAATTACCATATATTTTCCAATAATTTCTATATTATAATTCATATTGCGCCCAACCTTCCAAATAAAAGAAAGGTTGGTGCAAATGACGAAAAGAGTGTACATACATAATCATAGAAAGAATATATACGCATTTTACTTCAAGCAGACAAAAACTATCTACTATAATTTAGACTTCCATGGTGTGACACAACTGATACTCATTATTTTTTAACCTAATTTCTATGCTGGGAAGGTTGGGCGTTTTTATATAGCCTTGTCGGCTGGCTCAATCGTAGACTCAGCCAATAGCTCTTCTTCAGACTGAGGCATTCTGCGGACAGTTTCTTGCTGCACCTCAGTTTCTAAGCCGCTAAGAAAATAAGAAAGAGCATCTTGGCGGGTTTTAGGATCTAAAGCGAAGTAGCGTTTTAAAATCCGTAATTCTAAATCTGACATTCCCCTATCTTTTACAAATGAATCAAGGCTGAATGTATCGGTAGGAGTAAAAATTGGCTCTATACCATTTCTGAGCCATGCTTCACTAATGTTGAATTCATGGCAAATAGATTTAATAGTTACATCAGATACATTATGACCATCTTGCTCTATATGGCTAACACCTCGCTGGGTTATTCCAATTCGTTTTGCAAAATCACTTTGGTTAAGTTCTTTTGATTTTCTGAAATTCTTTATTCTGGAATTGATTGTTTCCAAATGTTTCACCTCCATTCAATGATTTCATGATTTTAATATAGCAGTGAAGTCTAAAAAAGTCAAGATAAATACTAAAAAGATATTGACAAATAGCATTTAAGTCTATAAAATACGATATATAGAGAAGTGAAGTCTAAGGAGGAGGTGAAACAGGACATGGAAGATTATTTCAAATTAACAGAGAAAGAGATAGCAGACTTACTGGACGAAGAATTTTCTACGGATGAGCAGACATTGCAATGCCATTCAGAAACTATAAATGGCTTAATTGTAAGTCTGATAGTAGGAAATGGCTTGAAATGGTTTGAAAATAAAGGCAGTACAGCAATGCTAATATTAGCATTGCTGTATGGAAAATCAGCATTGGAAGCAAATCCTAAGATTTATACCCAACTGAAAACAAATGCAAAGGTTCTGAATGACTTTTGTAAACGACATTTCGGTCATTAGTAATTCTATCCCGTATAGTCTGTATACACTCATCACAAGGGGCACAACCATTGGAGTAATCACAATAGTTTTGTATATGAATAATGTTGTTAAACATACCAACAGGAACCTTACATATGTGACTGGTGTGCGGACAATAAACGCTAACATATGTTTGTTCAACAGCCATATTACTCCCCTCCCTTCATATAGAACTCGGCCCTGCCGGGGGCCTGTAAATTCAGTATAGAACGGGAGGGGAGAAAATACAAGGAAAGGAGAAAAACCATGTCAGAGAAAAATGGAACAGAAACATTGGTAAGAAGCGAGCAGAAACAGGAAGCAGAGGCAGTAGCGAAGGTACTTATGAAACTGAGTGAGAAGAAACGTGTAGATCTGGAGAGCTTTTTAAAAGCGGTAGATTTTCTGGAGCAGAGGAATGGTAAGACGGCGTAGCACCGGTGGGCCTGTAGATCCAGTATAGGACGGGAGGGGAAAGAAAACAAGCAAGATGTACAAGCAGTGATACATACAATGCCAAGAAAGGAGTGATAAGAGTGGAAAAAAAGGGGATTACATATTCAAATTGGGTCAAGATTGGGGATAAGGGAGTGCGGATGGAAGAACTTCCGCAGGAAGAGCGGGAGGAGATTGCAAATAGTTTAATTTACCGTCCGTTAACAACTATCCCCAATATCAAAATTACAAAAAATGCCTGAGGGCATATAGGGAGGAAACATAAGATGAGCGAAGAAGTAAAGCAAGAATACCACATTGGGGAGTATGCCATTCGGCCTGATTGGGAGGAAGAAATATGGAATGGGGAGATGGAATCAGAAGATTTGCGTTGGGCAGTTAGCTGGGCAGAGGCAATGAGTTTCCTGTTTGGTTTTACGTTAGCGCTGTTGATATTAACATGGTATGGCGTAATCGTAATATAGGCGGCTGAAATACAATGAGAGGATGGAATAGATGTCGGAAATGTAATTGCTTACTGGATCCGGGAGAGGGAAGGTTATGCGAAGAATGCAAAGAGGAGCAGAAGAAGGGTACGAAATTCCATCTGGAACCTGTACATATCCCGGTAAAGAATTCAGGACAGCAGTAAAGCCCTGCAATGATCTCCAAACCATCAGGGCCTTACACATCGTACATTTTGGATTAAATCCACCTCTATTGTAGCAGATACTATAGAGAAACACAAGCATAATGGAGGAAGAACATGAGAAAAGAAGGAATTGTAACCAGGTATAACAGCAACTGTCTGTTCTGTGGCCGTCCAGTGGAGGCCACCCATCACCTGATCGGAGGTACATCCAAGAGAAAGCAGTCAGATCAGGATGGGCTCACAATCCCATGCTGTAATGACTGCCATAATATGGGAGAGCTATCCCGCCGAATCCATGGAAACCCGATGGCAGAGGTCATGTCAAAGATGATAGGGCAGCTTGCCTGGGAGAAGCGGGCGGTGTCAGAGGGACAGACAGAAGAGGAAGCGCGGGAATCCTTCCGCAAGAGATATGGGGAGAGCTACCTGTGAACTATAAGGAAAAAAGCAGTATATAGAGGCCAGTGTATGCAGGGACAAGCCTGTGCCATAAAAAGAAAAAAGATGAAGAAAATGTTAATCTATTATTTAGAAGAACAACATGATAGCGGTATTATCTCCTGCCCCCACAGGAGTTGATACATACATAACAACGGGTTCAGATTGCGGTATGTCACGTATACCTTTTGACCTACAGGCCGGGGCCTATCAACCTCCTTTTCCCGGCCTGGAAAGGAGGGACCATGGCAGATCTGCCAGAATGGATTAAGAAGTTGGAACATTATAAATGTGACGGTCAGATGGAATTAGAGGACTATCTGCAGGAGAACGGGAAGGAATCGGGAAATGATGAAAAAGAATATATTAGAGCAGATTATGGAAGAGGTGCAGGAAACATCCCGGAGGATGGCGACCGTACATACACCGACTAGATTTTATCGGGCAATTGGGACACGGCAGGTTGAAGAAATTCTTCGCAGGAAACGGCTGTGTGATATGGATGATGTGATTCAGTTTCTGGAAGAGAAGGGACAGGCAGAGGCAGCGGAGTTATTGAGGGAGTATGGTGGAGGATTTTGGAGAATAAGATGTTGACACATTTAAGCTTGTTCTCCGGCATTGGGGGTTTGGATCTGGCGGCAGAATGGGCCGGAATACAGACGGTGGGCCAGTGTGAATGGGCGGACTATCCTACAAAGGTGCTTGAAAAGCACTGGCCCGATATACCCCGCTGGAGAGATATAAGGACATTAACGGGAGAAAGTTTCTATGAACGCACAGGATTACATACAGTTGACATTGTTTCAGGAGGGTTCCCCTGCCAGCCATTCTCCGTTGCCGGGAAGCGGCGAGGCAAGGAGGATGACCGCTACCTCTGGCCGGAAATGCTTAGAGTTATCGAAGAACTCAGGCCCTCCTGGGTCGTTGGAGAAAATGTTGCTGGACTTGTTCGAAAAGCACTTAAAGACATACTTTCCGGGCTTGAAGAGGCAGGATACGAGGCAAGAGCCTATTCCAGTGAAGCTAGGAATGTCGGAGGATTGTTCCGAGGAGAAAGGATTGCTATTGTGGCCGCGTCCAACGACAGGCGCACCATTATGTGGAGGGACGGGAAATTTCAGACAGATGAAAAAACTCAGAGACTGCAAAATCATAACAGAGGAAGAACGGAAAAACCTTGTGTGTGGAAGCGGTGGGAAATCGAACCCCGCCCTTATGGAGTGGCTGATGGGGTTTCCGATAGGGTGGACAGACTTAAATGTTTAGGGAATGCTGTGGTGCCGCAGCAGTTCTACCCAATATTTCGGGCGATTACTTACATTGAGAGTAATATTTAAAATTAAGGATTTGACGGAGGTGGAAGAATGGAATTTGAGTTGATAAATCCCAGCGATCCATATACATTTCTGGCAGATGACTGGGAAACAGCAGCATTGACCGTGTTCCTGATTAACACGTCATACGGTGCACAGTCAAAGGATGGTAGCGCAGAGGTTCCGATATTTCTTTTTGGTGGAGCAGCTGACTGGTACCAGGATGTCTTTGGAAGAACACCAGATGATGGTCTGGCAGTAAAATGGCAGGAGGTTGCAAAATCTTTGGATTCATTCATGTATGGGCATTTCGAAGACAGGCGGAGATATGAAACGGCTCTTGCTGCTATTACAGATCCGAACAAAAAAGAAGAATTTAAGGCGGCATGGCAGGGTGGACGAAGCAGCCTGAATGATATTGGAACCTATGCCCATAAGCTGGCAAAACGCTTGGAACTAACATTTTAAATTAAAGGTTTGGAGAAAGAAATGGATTTAGAGAAAAAAGCAATCGAACGGATCAAGCTTGCATCTGAAATGTCATTACAACATTATGGGGTACCTCTTGTATGTACCTATTCCGGCGGTAAAGACAGTGATGTAGTTTTGGAATTATTTCGGCGTTCTGGTGTACCGTATGAAGTACATAACAGTCATACAACGGTTGATGCTCCCCAGACGATATATCATATTCGCCAGAAGTTTGGAGTGTTGGAGAATTTAGGGATTAAGGCTACAGTAGAAAAGCCAGTATATAAGGGCCAACGGTGCAGTATGTGGACTTTGATACCTGAAAAGAAAACTCCGCCAACAAGAATGAAACGGTATTGCTGTTCCGTTTTGAAAGAAACAGGATGCCCCAATAGATATATTGCAACTGGCGTACGGTGGGATGAGAGTACAGCACGTAAAGATAGGACAGCATACGAAGGAATTACAGCAAAGAAGAAAAACAAGATTGCTATTAATGATGAAATTATCCTAATGAATGATAATTCAGAGAAACGTCGGCTCATAGAGCATTGCCGGTTGAAATCCAAAAGTGCTGTAAATCCAATCGTAGATTGGACACATAAGGATATCTGGGATTACATTAGATCAGAACGTATTCTGTACAATCCTCTATATGACATGGGGTATAAAAGAGTGGGATGCATAGGGTGTCCAATGGCAGGGAAACATCGCTGGAAAGAATTTGCAGATTTTCCGACTTATAGGCGGGCATATATCAGAGCATTTGGCAAGATGCTGGAGGCAATTCACAGAGCAGGAAAACCCAGCAAGTGGAAAACTGGATATGATGTATTTCTATGGTGGATGGAAGATGACAATATTCCAGGGCAGTTATCTTTGGATGATATGTAATATTGAGGTTTTGGAGGTTGAAGATGGAGAAAAGAGAAGCGATCCAGATATTGCAGGAGCATA
>OAWV01000849.1_pt1 | contig 19734 bp, 35 predicted proteins | sample 1495551 | NCBI WGS metagenome assembly OAWV01 (sample SAMEA2580245, study PRJEB22360) | human gut metagenome | biome: human gut; feature: human-associated habitat; material: faeces | place: Denmark | collected 2008/2010 | reverse complement strand
TACCAATGCTGCGGTCGAAGAGCACGCGATGGGACTGGCTGCCGCCATCGTCACGCACGACCACGAGAGGATAGGAGCCGTCGTAATCGTCCGGCTCTCGAATGTGCACGAGAATCTTGCCGTAGGATGGCTTCAGCTTGCCACGGAGGTAAGCGCACAGCCATGTTTCGAGGTCTGGTGGTAGCACTGCCGTCATGACTTGCCAGCCTTGAGCGCCTTGCGGAGATTGCCGGTCCGCGACTCCACGAGCAGAGTCTTCGGATCGGTGCCGACCACCATGCATGTGGTACGGTGCGCATGCTTGACCTCCTCGATCTGGAGGCCGTCACGGTATGCGCCGGTGTCCACGGGAGCGTGAGACTTCGCATATTCCAAGGTCTTTTCGGCCGCCCTGCGGGTCATGGCCTTGACGCCAGCCGAATTCATCAGCTCATCGAAATATCGATCGTTGAATTTGACCATCACACCCAAGACCATCACCCCCTGTACTCTTCAAGTGGAATCTCAATCGTCGGCCGCCACGAAGTGAAAGCGTTCTGGTCACGCGACGGATAGCCGGACACCTCCCAACACCTGCCGTCATCCGGCATGGCCCTGATGCGGTCGCCGGGCATGATATCGAGTGACGGGTCGGTCGAGGTGAGGTAAGCCGTGCTCGTGGTCTCCTCACGCAAGGCGTCAGGAGTCCTCATGCTGCTGGAGCTGGAAAGCGAGCCATTGAATTCCAGCACGTTCGGGTGGTCCCAATCCTCACCAGTCAACTCGCCCGAATACCGGTCCATGACCTTCTTCGCACGCAAACGCCGCCACTTGGTCGCGCCAGACATGTTGAAGGACGTACCACCGCCGAGATAATCCAATGCGGAAGTCACGGCTTCACCCCCCACGTCAAGCGGTAGGGCTGCAGCGTGCGCTTCTCGGACTCGAAAAGCGCCACATTAGGCACACCACCATCGGAGCCGGAGCGATAGGTGACGCTGCTGCCATTCGTGGATTGAGCTGACACCGTGCCGGGAACCTGCATCACACGAGACGCGATGTCCAGCAGAATCATCTGCACTTCCGGCACGTCCTCCAAATCCCAACCATCGGTAATGGTCGCTTCCACACTCCCCGGCAGATCGGGAAAGGTGGCGCCATTGACCAGCACAAGACTCCCGGCCTCGCTGTACCGCGCATCCTGCACGTGTTCCACGCCATCAAGCTTGAGACTCGAAAGCGCGGTCACATGCTTGGATGGCAAGAGCAGCGAATCACCGCCGTGACCATCCACGCGAATCGTACGAGTGACGGAAGGCGCGACATGCCAGCCGCAATACCGGCGAATCGCAGCCTGAGCGGCATGCATCTTGAAACCGGCATCGACTTGGAAAGAGTCGGCGCTTGGAATCAGATCACCAATCACGGCAGTCATGCCGCACCCCCAATCACTTACTTGGCTGCCATCAGGCCAGCGGCCACCAGAGAATCGACAAGAGCATCGAATTCCTGCTTGGTCGGTGCATCGCCTGCGGCCTTGGACACATTCTTCGCCACCGGAAGAGAGGCGGCACCGCCGATAGTGACCGGCTTGCCCTTGGCATCAAGCGCCACAAGCTCCGCCACGTCCTGCGTCTTGTCGATGTTCGCCTCTTTCGGGGTGACGAAGCGCACATACTTCTGCGTCATGATCAGGCCGCCTTACCGAGAGTGACCTTCACAAAGGCCTTCGGATACTTGACTTGCAGGCCGACACGCTCGCTAATGCGGCAGGTCTGCTTGAAGTGCAGGAAATCATCGGCATTCGAGTCGGTCATCTTCACGACCAGACCACCCTTGCGCAAAAGCTCGGCGCTCTTGAAGGCACCGACCAGCGCGGTGCCCTCGGCAATGGCGGCGGTAGCGATTGCGGGGACATTCCACAAAGTGGAACCGTTAGTCAGGTTGAGGTAAGAGCCTTCCGCGTTCTTGGCGATGGTCAGCTTCCAAAAATCGACCGGATTAAGGACGAATGCGTCAGCCTGATAATTGGTTTTCAGCGTGATGTACAGCTTGGCCTTGGACAGACGGTCGGCGTCCGACAGCTCATCCTGGCCCATCGTCTGAATCTCACGATTGAAAAGACCCTTCAGATCATTACCAGTGCCATCACCGGACAGGAGTTGGTTTTCCTCCGCCAGCTTCAGGTCATACTGCGCGTTGTTGTTGATTTCCGACACAATCCAGTTGAGATCGTCCATCATGTTGTCGCTGATGGCGAAGAAGCTGGCGACGGTGCTGATCTTGTCCTGCTTCCACACAGGTTCCTTCCAATGGACCTGCGTGGCTGCTCCGGTTTCGGCGACGGTGGAGGCGTTGCCTTCAAGCTCGCTGAATTCCGGGTATTCGATCAGGTTGCCGCTGACGGCACCGGAAGCGAAGAGGTCGGCCACGACCAGCGGACGCTGATACGGTCGAGCAGGCTGAGTGTCGATCTGCGTCAGATACGGGGCATAGCCTTCGGACGGCGCGCCTTCCACGTGAGTATCATCCGCTGCCTTGTATTCGACCTCGAAGTTGCGTGCGATGGCGGACTTCACGTCAAGGCCAGCATTCTGCATGGACTTGACGTAATAATCACCGATACTCTTGGCGTGGATGGCGTCGGAGCCACCAACATGCTGCACGCCGGTCTTGGCGTTGAGCTGGCCGATCTGCGCGAGCAGATCATCAGACTGCTTCATGCCGTCCAACTGACGGTCGATGCCCTCGACCTCGGCCAGCGCGCTCTTCACAAATGCGATGGTGTCGCCATCAGCCTTGCCAGCGGCCAGCAGACCCTGCTTTTCTTCGAGCTGCTTGACAAGCGCGGCTCGCTTTTCCTTGAGAGATGCCATTACGGTCACTCCCCTTCCCGCCCAATTTGGGCAATCTTGATTGCGAGTTGCAACGCTTCCGCTTCGGAAAAACCGTCCGGCTCCTCGGACTTGGCCCCATCGGGCTCCTCGTTCTTGGCTGCACCGGCATCCGATGCCTTCGCATCGTCACTCTGGTCATTGTCATTGTTGTTGTCGGACTGAGTGGTGTTCTCAGCCACGAAATCCTTGAGTTTCTTCGCCTGACCGGTCAGGTCATCGGCGATCTGCGAGAGAATGTCAAGATTCTTCTGTGAGAGGGTGCGTCCGGTCTTCAACCGGCGCAGCGCGTCCTTCACGTCCACGATGCCGGTATCCTGATTCGCGCCGACAGGCACGAAGGACGCCTCATAGACCTTCAATTCGCGCAGTTCATTTGCCTTGGTGCCGTCGTCAAGCTCGACCTCGCCCTCGTCCATCACGTCGAACGCGAAGGACAATTGACTGAGACGCTTTTCCTTGATCAGGTGGTAGACCTGCGCAGCCTTCGGCGAGTCCATGTCGAAATGGCCCTTAATCCACCAGCCGTGATCGTCCTCGCCCATCGAATCGACGCCGCCAATGTTATAATCGGGGTCATCCATACGATGCCCATACAGGACCGGCAGCGTGTTACCGCTGTCCTGCCATTCCTTGATGGTCTTGTCGAATGCGCCCTTTGCCACCACGTCACCGTAGCAGTCTGGTTCGCGGGTGAAAGTGGAAGGGTAGGCGATGAATTCGCCATCCTTGAGTGCCGAGTCCTCGCCATCGGCCTTGAATCGGCAATCGAAATCCTTAAAGTGCATCATGCACCTCCTTGAAATGCGTGCGCATGTCCTCCGTCTCCTGCAATGCCCTCACACCGGCATCGAACTGCCCCAGCCCGGCTTTGATGGTCAGGTCAGCCTGCAGTTCGTTCTGCCATTTGAGCCATTTGATGTCATCGACTCCCATACCGGCACCAAACCGTGATCTGACGCTCTTTTCCAATCGGTCACGCCACATGCCGACGATGGCCGCTGTTTTCTCGTCATCATCCGATTCGATGGCCGACCCATCGGCTGGACGGGACGGGTCACCGCCATCCTGCGGGCTTGACTGGCCGCCCTTGGTGACATTGAGCGGCACCACCAGTTCGTCACCGCCCTCGACACGCGGCAGATTCTGACTGGCTCGCGCCTCGTTCGGCGTAATCCACGGAGCTCCAACCGAAGTGCTCATCACACTGGCCTGCTCCTCGAAATCACCGGAAAGCTTGCTGCGGATGTCGAATTCGATGTAATTCGCGTCCGGCGCACCGACCTTCGGCGCAAGGAAAGTGTTTATCCTGTCCTCGATCATGCGCATGGTCGGCCCCAGCGTCTCGGAATACAGCATCTTGCGGAATTCCTTGGTATTCGAAAAATTCGCGTTGTCCAGGATGCCGACCATGACAGGTGAGACGTGGTAGACGCTTGCGACGGTGGACAGCGACAGCTTCGTGACCTCGCTGAATTCCTCCTCACGAGCATTGAAACCCAAACGCTTCAATTCCATGCCATCCTCAAGCAGTGGCGTGGCACCAGCCTGCGCACCCTTGTCGGTGAATTCCTTCCACCCGCGCATGAAACGCTCGCGATCGGCATCATTCCATTCCGGCGCATCCTTCGGACGCACCAGCACACTGCCGATACGGCCGCCACGCTTCCACACTTGAGTGCGATACGACCATGCCTGAATCTGCTCGTTGATGATGTCCTTCAAGGCACGCACCGGAGTCACGCCCTGCGTCGGGTCATCGGGGTTCCATCCGTGGAACACGAGCATGTCATCGGACGGAACGTCATAATATGACGTGCCCAAATTAGGATAAACGCGATAATATGCGGGCTGGAACACACTGCCATCACGCTTCGCCTGCACCCAGCATGGCGGAATCGGCTGAATCTGCCAACTGCCGAACTTGTCCTCATCCCGATCGGGGTTCTGCACGACCACCCAGTAAGCGTTGTCGTAAAGCGCCAAGTCGGCCACAAGCTGCCTAAGCAATTCATAGCCGGTCATCGTGCCGTTCGGCTGCTTCAGCAGATTTATCAGCACATCATCGGTCACACGCTGCCTGTCCGTGTCGCTGACACGCTCGAATTCCTTCAATCCGACCTGAGCGACATTCCGCGCCAGAAAAGTGATCACAGTACGCAAATGCGGCTGCGTCTTGAAAAGCTCGGCCTCAGTCTGGCCCTGAATCATGGCCATCTGGTCGGACAAATCAAAGGAAATGCTGTAGCGCGGCTGGAAAACGTTCCTCAAGGCGCTCCAAAGGCCCATAAGGCACCTCCAATCGCTTCAAAAAAGTCAAAGAATCATCAATCCATGCCCCGAATAGGCGGAAGCCTTCACCGGCTCAGCATCCACAGCCTGCATGGTCTCCAAGGCGTACAATGCTTCCGATTCGGCGATAAGGCCGCTGATCTGCAAAGCACTCTTAGCGCGATCCCACACCTCGACCTCACCGAGACGCCTTGTCACGGCCACGCTCACCTGCTGTTCGATGGCGGGCTGCGGCAGGTGCCGGAGCTTGCCTTCGCGCACGCGGTCGAGGAAGCGGCCACAGCACGCGCCAAGGCGGAAACCCTCGATGAGGTGGACGTTCCAGCCTTTTTCGGTCAAGGGGTCGATGAAATCGACGGCCGGACAGCCCTTCGACTGCACGGCGATCTCGCAAATCGACGGCCAGCTCTCACGCAATAGGTCAAGAAAGTGCGGCACCCACAGCATGCCGTCACGACGCGCGATAAGCTCCACATGAGGCAGGCCATCGGCGCGTAGGCCAGCGGCGGCCACATACGTGGTCTGCCGGTCGGCCGAGGTGTCCACCGCCAGGACCACGCGGTTCTCGGCGGGTATGCAGGAAGCGCCATCGGTGCCATGCGCCCACAATTTCGGGTTGATGTAGGGCACGATGTCGGCGGTCACCCACTGGCACAAGACCTCGGTGCGGAAAGCAGCCTCGGTCATGCCATCGATATCGCTTCTGACACTGGCCACGGTCATAGGGCCATAGCCGAGCGACGGGTTAGCCTGGCGAATAGCGTCGGCATCATCCACCGGACACTTGTCAGGCGCAGACCACTCGAAATAGCCGAACGATCCATCCTGCTCGCCGGACAGGAACACGTCGGCCGGATTGCCACCGTCGGCGCTCAGGCGCGTCCACTCGTCAACAAGCTTGCGGCCCTTGTCCACCTGCTTGCGAAGCGCGACGCTGCGATAATCGCCCGCGTTCGAAATGCCCCACAACTGGCTCGACCAGACTGCCTTCGTGGTCTGGCTGACGGCATTCCAGCCATCATCAGTATGCTGCTCACGCAACTCATCGAACACCACACGCGCGGCCGACTTCGCTCGAATGTTCTTGTCGGCGCGGACGATATAGCGGGCCTTCGAGCGGGTGATGATCGCCTCCTCGCCGTTAGTGTTGACGAATTTCTGCGTCATCGCGGCGAGATCCGGAATGACCAGATCCGCTTCCTCATCAGTAGAAGGCTGAGGATTGCACCACTCCTTGACCTGATTGTACGGGCCCTTGGCGTTGTCCAACGTCTGCGCCGCACCAACCACCAGAAACTTCACCGGCGGCACCCTGTCCGGATGCTTGTTGGAATCGACGAACAGCCACCATGCGGCCAAAACGCCCATAAGCGTCGTCTTGCCATTCTGACGGGCCACAAGCACAATCACCTTACGAAAGCGATAGCTGCCATCCTCCAGCAGTTCGAGCGCATGCACTAAAAGCCACTGCTGCCACGGATAGAGATGCACGTGCAGCATGATCTCCGCGAACGCGATCACCGCGAAACCATTGCTCGTCTCCCTCGTCAACGGACGCAACGGCGGCGTAAAGATACGCGGCAACGTAACACCATGCAGGTCATCATCGATGGCGCCGAAAACACTCAAATCTTCCGACACCATCGAACGCCTCCTAGCCGAAACGCTTCATGAAATCTTCCATCTGCACAACCTTGTCGCTCTTACGCGCCTCCGGCTTAGATTCAACCTTCGGCTTCGCAGGACGACCAACCTTAGCCGGAGCATCCACCGTCAAACCAAGCGACTGACAATATTTGAGGAACGTCGGCAGCGAAACGTTGTCGAGCTTGCCGTTCTCATCGACAAAACCGGAGAACGTCAGATAATCGATACGCTCAGCCAACACGCGAGCCGCAGCGACAACAGCAGAATTCACAGCCTTGAGGTCAGCGTTCTTCAACGAACGCTCCAACGCCTCCGCCACATTCCGACTCGGAAACTTCGCACTCATCGAAAACACCCCCAATCTGCCATCGCGCGCGACCCGCCAACAATTTCACTCATCGGGGAGAGGAAGACCAACCACGCGGGACGTGGGTCGGTTCGGGGTGGTTTTCAGGATTTCACCGCCCCTACCCCGTCGGGGTTGGTTTCGAATGCTGTTTTGAATGCTTTGATTGCGTTTGTGAATCGTGTGATGAGTTCGTCTGTGTTTGGTGGTTTTGGAGTGATGAGTGTGGTGTATGTGTCTCCGACCTTGAAGGTGTTGACTTCGTTGTGGGTGACGTTGATTGGGATGTTGACGGTGAATGAGCTGATTGGGAATGTCTTGTCGCTGATTGTGGCGGTGAGCTCTAGCGTGACTGGCTGCTGTGGCATCATTGTCTCCTTGCTCATGCTGTTGTTATCCATTGTCTTGAGAGTGTGCCGATTGGTGCGGGCGGGTCACTGTTACCTCTTAGTCGGTTGCAGCTGGTGTGGCTTGGTTTGAAGCCTGCTGGGTCGAATTGGAGTTCGGGGTGCTTCGAGACTGGGTAGAGGTGGTCGAGGTTGAAGCTGTCATCGCTTGTGTTCTTCGGTGCTGAATAATCTATCGGCATGCCGCAGAGCCAGCAGACTGCATGCTGTGCCTTGCATTGGTTGAAGAATGCGGCCTTGTCTTTTTCGAATTGGCGGCTGGTCTTGCGTGCTCTTCCTGGCATACGATCACCGCCTTGTGGTGCTTCGGGCTGGAGTCGAACCAGCGCATGGTGTGGGATGCACTATCTTTTTATCATCACGGGCATTCGATTTAAGAAGTAGGAAGCCATGGCCGGTAAGGTATCCGTCCTAGGTATCTGTGCTATCCCTTGTGCTCTAACCGCTGAGCTACCGAAGCTGGATATGAAAAATGGTCCAACCATTTTCCGGCTGAACCATTCTACGAACATACGACAGTATAGCATTTCAACGGTGACAGTCAAGTTGTGCGGCCAACTCGCCGAGGTTGAACACGTACTCTCCTTTGTGTTTTGTCGGCGTGGCGTGCGACAGTTTGCCGCGTTTGAGCCATTGGCTGATGAGGTTGCGTGATATGGTCAGGCCGTATCGTTTCAGCTCTTTGGCCGCGTCGCTGGGTGTGCCGGTGATTTGCACTTGCCATAGTCTTTCGTCTCGTGCTGCTTTGATTGCTGGCGCAGCCCATTCACCGTGGCAGCCTTGACATGTGACCGATTCGGCTTCTGGCGTGCCGGTGAGGAGCGTGTGGCAGTTTGGACAGGTGCCGAGGATTATGAGCTCGTCTTCCGGCGTCAGCGCTTGTTCGTTGCGTCGGACGATGTGTTCCAGGGCGGCGTAGTCATCGGCGGCGGTGCTCATCGCCAATATGGTGTGCCGGTTGCCGATGATGGCATACCATGCTTTCCGCCAGTCGTATCCAGCGTATGCGGCGCGTATTTTGCCTGCCTGTTCCGCCAACCATGCTTCACTGTCTGCGATGAGGTCTTGAGCGTGGGTGTCGATGGGCAGTGGCGCGTTGCCCTTGTTCGGCGTGTGTCCTGTGGGGCCGATGTGCGCCTGTCGGAGCATGATGCTTCGCAGGGCGGGCAGTTGGACGTGTCCAAGCTGGCGGATCAGCGTCCAGTAGTCTTCACGGCAGCTGGCGCAGAGCAGATTCGCGGACACCGGCTTCATGGGCTTGTGGCAGTGCTGGCAGTCGGTCAAAGTCGTGTCTCCTTGTCGTGCTGGCGGATGAGTGCGGCGATTTCGGCTTTCGGCACCTGCGGCACGAGCGGCGCGATCTCGTCAAGCGCGTAACCGGCCTGATGCCACTTGATGATCATGTCTTCGAGTATTTTCTTCATTTGTATTCCTCCACGGTGTCGCAGCCGATGGTCTTGCCATGATCGGTCAGACAGACCCAGTTCACGTCGCCGGTCTTGACCGTCACCATGCCGTAATCGGGATGCGTGCCCGCATACCAGGACGCGTAGATGCCTAATCCCCCCAGGGAGAGCATTGCGGCGACGAATACCACCAGTGCGCCAATCATAATTTTCTCAACCTTGTCCAATCCGCCCATCATTCACCTTCCTTTTCGATTTCGATGGTCTCCTTGTATGGGTTTTCGCTTGTATATTGCGGGAAGTCGCATTCCTGGTCTTTCCATCCGGCTGCGTAGCCTTCCTGCCATGCCTTGCGGCGTTCGTGTTCCAACCATTCACGGCTGTACATGGTTTCCGGTTTATCGTGTTTCATGATTTCTCCTTGTTGAGTTTGTCGGCTAATTCGCAGGCCTTTTCGTCTGCCTGTGCGGTTTCTTCGTCGCGTCCGAGCGCTTCGAGCACGTGGCGGCATTTCCACGTGTGTATGTGGCGTTTCGAGGGTGGTATGCCGCTCATGTTGGCGCGGCGTTGGCACCAGCCTTTCCACAGGCGCGTCCAGTCGTTGACGGAGCGTGTTTCGCCGTAATGCCGTGAATTGAATGCATTCCATGCGCCAGTGAGGTCGAGGTTCGTGTATTCCGAGGCTATGGTTCTGTCGGTCGCGTCCTTTTCGGCCATGTCGGCGTATTCGGTCGGGCTGATTTCTTTGGAGAAAGAAGAAGAATATTCTTCTTTCTCTTTCTTCTCGGGTACGGGTACGGGAACGGGGCATGAGTTTGCCATCGACTTGCCATCGGTTTGCCATGCGTTTGCCATAGGTTTGCCATGGCATTTGCCATCGGTTTTGCCATTTTTGCCATTTTCGTCAACGGTTTTCCGTTTCCAACGACGGTCCGCGCCCCTCTTGCCCGCTTCGCTCCGCTTCCGGCGCAGAGCGTCCACTTCCTCCCCGTCCGGCTGATAGTCGCACCAATCGTGGAACCGATAGCCATCCCTTTCATCGTCACGCTCCCACAATCCGACATCGCACAGTTCGCGCACGGAATCATCGGAGCCACGGAACATCGGCACCATGCGGGCGGGAATGAACCCGTCCGTCAACTGTTGCGCCGACCATGAGCCGGAACGGAGCCACAATGCGGTTGCCCCGTCAGACAGCATCGCGGTCTTCGGATTCGAAAAGAACGAATCATCCACCTTGAACCACATCGACCCTGTTCCCTTTCCTTGAGTTGCACGAGCGGCACATGGTCTGAAGATTCTCCATGGTGTCCTCGCCGCCAAGACTCCACGGAATGATGTGGTCAAGGCTCAGATGATCGGTGGCTCCGCATGTGACGCAACGGCAATGGTCACGTTCGTATACCATCTTGCGTAGCTTATTGCTGATTGGCTTCATGACGCCGTGGAGGTTGATGCTGTCCATCAAAGAGGTGTTCAAAACGGTTTCGCGGAAGAGCCGTTGGAAATTCATCCGGCATGTTTCGGACCATATCGGGCCAAGTGCCTTCGGCTCCACAAGCCATGCGCCAGCAGCGTTCTGCGGCATGACGAACCTCTCCGCGCCAAAATCATGGCCGAAATTATCCTTGAGCCATGAGCGCACATCAGTATCATCGATCATTCCGCGTCCTCGCTTTGATTCGGCACCTCGGACGGCATGGAGCCGGAATAGCCGAGCATGGAACGGCAAAGCTCTAGCATTTCATGGAATGCGTTAACTTGGCCGTCATAGAAGTCTCGGTCGCTCTTTCTGCGGACATCGAATCTGGAAAGTCCGGCTTCATGACAGCGACTTTTCGCCCAGTCGATGATCTCGTTGAGCGTCTTGTCTTTCTGGGTGACGTTGGTAGCCATGGTTAGTGTTCCTCCTCTTCGATTCGGATGGTGATGTGGTAGACGCCTTTTTCGGTGCTTGGCTCGCCTAGCCGGTAGTCCGGGCCGAGCACGTAGTCCGCGTTGTCGTCGGGCCAGTAGCCTGACTGGGTGATGCCGTCGAGTATCGCCTTGACCATTGGGGCCGCGTTTTCCGGGTCGAAGCGTCCGTGGGTCAGTGGGTGGATGATGGCTGTCACATGCACCGGCCAATGCTCGGGCTTTTTGAGCTTGCCACTGTTGATGAGGTTTCGGAAGGTGAGCAGGCTCATCGTCTTGACCAGCTTCTTCCTCCGGTAGGGCACCGCCCAGCTGCGGCTTCGGCGGTTCTGCGTCCACCACAATTGCCTGCCTATCGCGAGGTCAATCTCGCTCATAATGGTCGGCCTCCTGTTCTTCGGCTTCGATTTCGCATTCGGGGCATGGGATGGGGCGCGCCGGATACAGCGCGCACCCATGCCTGGGACATACCGGTTCCACGTCCGGCGGTTCGATCCATTCCATCAGAATTCAGGCTCTACTGGCGCAGCCCACGGGTCGGCTCCCTGCGACTGCTGTTGTGCCTGCTGCGGCTGCTGCTGATAGCCGCCACCATTGGCGTTGCCGCCCTGGTATCCGCCTGACTGCATCTTCTGCACCTGAGCCGTCGCATAACGCAGGGACGGGCCGATCTCGTCCACCTGCAATTCGATGACCGTGCGGTTGGAACCGTCCTGCGCCTGATAGGAACGCTGCTGCAAACGACCCTGCGCGATCACACGCATGCCCTTCGCAAGGCTCTGCGCGCAATGAGTGGCGAGGTCACGCCACGCGGAGCAGCGCATGAACAAAGCCTGACCGTCCTCGAACTGGTTCGTGCTGCGGTTCCAGGAACGCGGCGTACTGGCGATCGTGAACGACGCTACCTGCGCGCCCGCGGACGTCGTACGCAATTCAGGATCGGCGGTCAGATTGCCGACGATCGTGATAACGGTTTCTCCGGCCATCACTCAGCCTCCTTCACGTCGGCTTCGGTTTCGGTGTCCGGCATGTCCGGCTCCATGACTTCGGCGTTCACGTCATCAGTCGAATCGGTGATTACCGGTTGGAACACGTCGCTGTAGTCCGGCGTGGTTTCGTCAACGCTCGCGGCTTTCTTCGCTTCGATGCTGACCGGCAGGTACTTGAAACTGCGGCGGATGATGGTCTTCTTCGCCATCTCCACGAAGTTCTTCACCCACGGTCCGGTGATCTGTCGGCTGCGATTGCGTGGCGCGTACTTCTCGCGGTATTCGAGCAGATCGCGTTTCGACATGTAGTCGGCGTATCGTCCGCCGTTCGGCAGCTGGACGCTGAGATACACAAATTTCAGCTTTTCCTCGCTATGGTCGGCGTCCACGTTCACCTCGTCGGGGCATTCGATGGTCGGCACGCCGTTCTCGTCAAGCTTCAGCTTGATGTTGTCATCCTCGTAGACGGCCCTCGGCTGCGCGTAGATTCCACTGTTCTCCAATAGTTTCAGCATGCCCTTGTAGCCGATGACGAACGTGGCCTGCTTCTCCCCCGTGGCATAGTTCTTGTTGCCGTATGGCAGGATGTACGCCTGTCCCAAGCCGTCCACGTCGGACGGGCGCAAGCCCAGGGCGGCGCACTGCATGAAGCAGGAAAGGACGCTGACCGGCGTGCATTCCGCCAATGCGGGGGTGCGGTTGATGCTGCTGATGCACATCTGCAGCAATGCCTCGCTGTCGAGGTTGCCGCCGATGACACGTGCGATCTGCGGCCATGAATGCTCCACAAGCTGCTTGAGCTTGCCCCTCGGGTTGAGCGGCTGCAACTGCTGTCCCTGTGCCTGCTGTGCGATCTGTCCCATAATTTACTTCTCCTTTTCCTCGATGGATTTGAATGCGAATTTGCGGTATGTGGCGGCTTTAACGACGTATTCCTTGCGAGTCGTCGGCTTGTAGGTGGCTTGGGGGGTGGCGCAGGGCCCCGATCGACAAGGGAGCCGATGCGCAGGATGATCTGCTCCTGCAATTCCTTCTGAGTGGCCTTCATGTCATGAAGCATTCTGATGGCGCTCTCGTACCTTGCGAGCAGGCAGTAGAGGTGGTCATCGTCGCTTTCGTCCACGATGTCCGGCGTCGGTTCCGGGAACGCCTTCTGCACGTCACCGCCGGTCAACTGCGGCGGCGTGCCGGAAGTGACGAAATGCCAGAAGTCGGCTGCGGCCTTGTCGATCGCAGCCATATCCTCCACGTCGGCTTCGAACGGAATCTCCACCGGCTCGTCGTCTCCGATGGCCGCGTACACGTAGCCCCACGTCCATCCAGTGACGAGCGTATAGAACTCGACTTGAGCGAGATAGTAAGGTGGAATTCGGAGGTTGCCGTCCTCGTCATGCCAGTCCCCCGCTCGACGGCTGCTCGCAGTCTTGATTTCGAGGATTCCGAAACTTCCGTCCTCCCCTTGCAGAATGCCGTCAAGGGAAGCGCGCAGATAGGGCTTTTCGCGGCTGATGAACTGCTTGTCCGTACCGTCCGTGACGAGCATTTCCGGATGATTGGCACGGAAACGCTTGCGAAGCTCGTTCTCCAAGGCATTGCCGCGGATGACAGCCCACTTGTCGGAGATGTCCTCCGGTTCCACACGGCCGGTCTTCTCAAGCCACAGATCGTAAGGCGTCTTGAAGGAATTCAGGCCGAGAATCGTGCTCATGTCGGAACCGCCCACGCCGGCCTTACGGCTCTTCAGCCACGCGAGATGACGTTCCGTCTTCTTGCACTGCCGGAACCGTTCGATCGTGTAACGTTCCGTGTCCTTGAGTGGGATGCGCTTCATTCCTTCGCCACCTTCATTTCCTGGACTTCACCGTTAAAAAAATCGATGATGAGATTGCAGATGGCGGGTGCCGACGTTTTGAGCGCGGTTTTTTCCTCTTCGCTTTCGGCTTTGATGGCGAAAACGCCATCCTTGCTGTTGAAATTGAGCCTCACTTCACCACGTCCTTCGAGTAGTTGGCCTTCAAGTCCATGAGTTCGCCGTTCATGAGTTTTGTGGCGAACATGTAGACCACTTTGTCGTTGGCGTGGTATGCGGCGCGTTGCAGTGCGGAGATGGAGTCGTAGATGCCGACCAGCGCGTTCACGATGATGGCGCGTGGGTTCTCGCACTCTTTTTCCGGTGCTGTCTCCTTGTTGGCGGTGATTCCCTGGCTCATTGGTTCCTCCTTGTTGGCGGCTGGTTTCGATGTGACGGTCATGATGGTCTCCTTCTTCTTTCCGGTTGTGGTGGTTTTGCGTGGCGAGTGCTTGTCGAAGACCGGCAATAGTCCTTCCTTGCGGAGTTGGCTGAGAATGTTACCGACGGTTTTCGGGCTCATGTTGAGCGCTTCGGCGGTTTCCTTGCCGTCGAACGTTTGGCCTTGGTCGATGCGGTTTTTGCAGTGCGCGAGGATGAGGTCTCGTTTCGACGGTTTCTCCGGCAGGCCTTGCGTGAGGAGTCCGGCCTTGCGTAACGCCCGCATTTCGCCGATCTGGAGTCCTGCTTCGCCTGACTCGTCGTAGATTTTCTTCAGTTCGGCGAGTTCTTCGAACGTGTATTCGTGTTTCAACGTGTTCCTTTCCTGAGTCTTTCGATGAGCGCGTGGTTTTCGCGGATGAACTCGTCCACGTCGATTCCCTGCTGTGTGAGGGTCGGCTTGCCGGTGTCGACGCGTGCTTTCCAGTCGCTTTTGACGTTTGGATGGCTTTTGCACTGTGTCGCCGGAACGAACATTCCGTTTTTCATCTCGCCACCGTCCTCTGGTATTCGTGCGCCGAAGCCCACCGCTCGGCCACGGCGCGCTGGTATCTGACCTTGCGCCTGTCCTGATGGCCTTCCGGCGGTTCCACGCCGATTTTCAGATATGGCGGGCCTTTGCCGGTGCTCCGCCAGTTGGCGAGGGTGCGTGGACTCATGCCGAGCATGACGGCCAGTTCATTTGGCGTAAGCAGGTCTGTCATGGCCTGCCGTCCTGAATGTCGCCCATCGGGTCGATGTGGAGGCCGGTGAGCATTTCCGGGGTGTCGCTGTCACCGCCGCGTTCGAGGTGACGTTTGAGTGCCTTGTCGATGGCCTGGCATGCGGTTCGGGCGGCAATCGCGGTTGCTTTGTCGAGTCTGCTGCCAGGCAGGGTGACGCTGATCAGGCCGCCGTCCAGCGGCATGTCAAGTGCGGCGACGAACATTGGGTCGGATTCCGGGTTGTTGTCGGTGTCGATGTCGACGCAGAGCACCCATGTTGCCACCTGTGGTTTGTTTCCGTCCATTGTGTTTCCTTTGCTTGTTGACGTTGCGTGCCCCGTCCTGACGAGTGGATGGGGCTGAGTAGCTGGCACCGGTGTCGAACCGATGCCGTCCTTGGATTCCGAACGCCCCTTTGACTGTTGGAGCATGACCTGAACATGCTGGCGGCCGGTGGCGTGGCCGACGGTGACTGGCCGTCAGGCGGACTTGAAAGGGTTTGCAAACACCGGAGTGCCTGCGTTTTTGATAGAGAGAGAAGAGATTGGAATCCGTGGACGGGCGAACCGTCGCCCAGCCGAATGCGCCGACAGTGTATGTAAGGCAGGTATCGTCGGCGCGTGGATAATAATCGATATGTCCCCGCCAGCCGACATGAGTGAACGTGGATGTCCGCGAAAAACATCCCAGATTTGGTTTGTTTTGTTGGACTGTCGGCTGGTGGGAAGTCTTTTAGTCGCGTGGCGCGAATCTGACGATCAGCCACAATGCGGTGGCGATGTACACGCCTTCCACCATGAGCGCGGCGGTGGTACTGCCGCCATGCCATGTGAGCATGATGGTCAGGCTGGAGATGAGGCCGATGCTGACGAGGGCGAATTTGATGCGGCGGCGCGTGTAGTTCGGCTTCCGCGTCTTCTCCCGCTGGTCTTCGAGCCAGCAGTCGTGGTCGGTCATTTGGTTGCCTTTCGCCCGTCGTGCCTCATGAGGTCCTGCAATTCGTCGATGGTTTTCCCGGTGGACAAAAGTTCTGCGCTCGTGATGACCAGGCATATGTTGGTGATGATGTTGCAGATGGTCGAGATAATCTGGATCATCGTGTTCCTCCTATCGCGTCATAAAGGTGGTAGGCGAATGTTTCTGTGGTTTTGGCGTCCACTTCCGTGAGGATGGTCTTCCCGTCCTCGTGGAGTCTGACGAGTCTGGCGTCGTGTTCGCCGACTTGGATGGCGTAGCCGGTCAGGCCGAGCATGATCGTCCGCGGGTCGAAGACCGTCTTCCGCTGTTCGGGCGGCGCTGGCGGGTTGAGCAGTTGTCCGCTCATTTCTGTGCTGCTTCCTTGGCGATCGTGTCGATGATGACGTCCACGAGGTCGGTCACGTCGATGTCCATCGGTCCGGTGATGTGGCCCAGGAACCGGCTCGCGTCGATTTCATCCCACTGTTCCGCGTATTGCGGGCGAATCATGTCGCCATGCTCGGCGAATTCGTCGAAGACGGCTTCCACGCAGGCTTTGCGCAGGTCTTTGTTGTAGGTCTTGCTGTCCATCGGACGCTCCTTTGGTTGTGGATTTCAGGCTTTGAATTGTTTGATGCTGTCGATCGGCTGGAGCAGCACTGCAGTGAATTGGAAGAGGGTCATTCCAAACATGTCGGCGATTTTTTCCAGATCACTTACGGTGAAGTCTTTCTTGCCGGTGAGTTTCTTGTTCGCCAGCGGCCTTTCGCATCCAATCGCTTTGGCTATGTCTTCTTGCGTCATGCCCCTTCGAGCCATCTCTCCTCGGATATTGGCTCTCATGAGTTCCGTTTCGCTTGTCACCCAACCTCCTTTCTCGTTTCGTTGCTGATTACAGATAGTACTTATTTGGATACTCTTACGAGAGTACTTAATTGATTACTTTACAAAAAGTACACAATTGGGTATCATGGAGCCATGGGAACAAGAGCTAACACTGACGTTACCGCCGGAGCGCGGAGCGTCATGGAATACTGCAAAGCACTGCAATCCAGGAGCGGTATGACCGCTACGGATTTCGCCGCGAAATGTGGATTCAGCCGCAACTATTGGTTCGTCCGTGCCCGGTTCGACGCACCCTTGACGGTATCGGACTGCGAGCGAATCGCCAAGACATGCGGGATGACATTGCGTCAGCTATTCGCAAACGCGCTGGCAGCACAGGAAGAAAAAAGAACCGCCGAAACCCTCAACAAGCTGCAGAGGGGCGACGTGGCCCTTGCGGCGTATCGGGCCGCTGGCAAGCAGGAGGCCATCAATGGAGAGGCTGGGCCGGATTACGACGAGCCTGCCTGACCTGCCGATCGACCGGCGCATGACCTACGGTGCCATGCGCCGCGCCATTGTCGGACTGCCGGTCACCGTGTCCAGCGCCATCCTGCCGAACGGACTATGGGGCTGCTACGACAATGAAAACCGCGTCATCCTGATTGATCGTCGGCTCACGTACGCGGCGAAACGCTGCACGTTGGTGCACGAGCTGTTGCATTGGCGGCATGGCGACACCGGCTGTTCGAACGATAGTTCGAAATTAGAGCGGCGGGCGAGACGCGAAACTGCCTTGACGCTGATAGACCCACTCCGCTACGGCATGCTAGAACAAATGTACGAAGGGAATTCGTGGAACATCTCCCAAGAACTGGAAGTGACCCAGCAAGTGCTCGGAGACTTCCGACTGGCAATGTCTGAGCGAGTCTGCATCATTTGAGCGATAAAATCAAGGCAAAAAAGAGAAGGGAGTAATCATGGCGAAACGACCACAGCCCGCGCCGGGCGCGATCTACGAGTGCGAAAGGCTTGACGATCCGTTGTTTATGGGTATCCGCCTGTATGCCAATCGCCTGGAATTGGATGTCTGCACGACGTACCTGCACCGGTACAAGAAGACCGAAGCATACCAGGTAAGCGACCTGCAGGGCGTGGTGTTGAAGAAACGCACGGTCACATGGAAATACAGTGCGTTGCGCTCACTGCCACTGAAATTCAAGAAGGCCGAGGACGCTCAGGAATTCTACAATGCCGTGAACAGTCTCTAAAAAGCATTAAGCCCCACATTCGTGGGGCTTTTATATTGTCTTATACGGCTTTATAAGTCTTTATAAAGCTTATATCCGCTTCAGGCATTCGAAAATTTGCGCGGTCTGCGCCGCATCGTCGGCGGCCCTATGCCGCTCCGTCTTGGCGATGCCGAAATAGCGGATGAGGTCGAGCAGCCTATGGCGGTCAAGCTGCGGCAAGAGTGTCTGGGAGATTTCCAAGGTGTCGTAGAAGCTGACGTCCGGCATTCCGGCACCGACCCTCTGCGCTTCCCTGGCGATCACCGGCAGGTCGAAGCGGCGAATATTGTGTCCTATCCACGTATCATGCCCGCAGAAAGCGTAGAACTTTGGTAGCGCTTTGTCGATGGTGGGTTTGCCTTTGACGTTCCGGTCGGTGATGCCGGTGATCTGCGTGACCTTGGCCGGTATCGGAATCTGCGGGTTGACGAGCTGGCTGAATGACGCGACCTTGCGCCCGTGCCTGATTCTCACGGCTCCTAGCTCGATGATTCGGGCGCTTCTGCCTAATCCTGTGGTCTCGATGTCGATGGCCACGTAATCGTCCTCCACGCCATCATTCGCGTCGGCATGGGTGATTGGTGCCGTTTCCACTGTTGGAGCGTCTGAGGCGGCTTCCGACGATGATTCAGGCGCATTCGTCGCTTGATGCTTATGGCGTGGCTCAGGTTTGAGGAAGAGATGTATGAAAAGCCATGCGAGGAATGCGAGGAGCAGAATCGCAATGATGCTTGTGGCCAGATCATCCTGCGGTGTGGTGATGGTGTCGTATATGCCGTAGATGCCGGAGATTGCGAACAGCACGGATAGCACGAAGTAAATCAGTTTCTTCATTTTCCCCTTCCTTCTCTCTGCTTCAAGCTACCACAGATGGGGGAATTGGAACGTGCCAATTCTTCCTTTTTTCGGCGCATTGGCGCTCTTGTAAAAGAAATATGTAAACACATGTAATACATGTATATAGGATATTTAAACATCCCTATGAGTTTTAAAATAATCTATCTCTGTGGGTGTGTTTAATATACCTCATGTGGTATATTATTCCACATAAGGAAAAGCCCTTGGCGTGAGGTTTGAAGAGCACGCCAAGGGCAGGAAACGGACTAGCGTCTCCACGTAAGATTCTACCTCTAGGCGTGGAGAGGAAAGCGATGGAAAAGATGGGATACCGCAACGCTGGAGCAGTCTACGAGCTCAGCCGCGCAGGAAAACTGCTCAAGCCGCGAGGCGGCAAGATCACGGTGCACACGATGGCGGAACTCATGCTCATCGACATGGCGCTCTCAAGCTATGACTGGGATAGAGAACACCAAGAGCCAATCCGCGACGCGAAGGCCAAGGGCTATCCATGCCGCTACTACACGAAGGGCTGGAAGACGCTTGCCGAAGACCACGGAATGATGGCACTCTCCCCAGAGCAGGTCATCGGCAAGTCGGAAGAGGAGGTGGAGGCCGCGATGAAAGCGCGTGAGGGCACCGCCAAGGTCCGAATCGTCCAAGCATGGAAATTCCTCCGCGACCAAGGACTCATCAAATGTCTACAGCCCGCCACCCTCGGAAAGAACGCCGGATACTTATTGCTGCTTGGCGACGACGAGGAGAATCTGGCGGTGGAACGGTGGGCGCGCCAATGCCTCGGACTGCCGATGGTCTGGTGATTCCGTGCCCACATTTTGCCCACGTTTTATAGAGAAATGACGTGATTTGGAGTGAATTGGAGTGAATTAGGAAAGTCTGAAAACCGTTGGAGAATAAAGGAAAACCGCCATCTCTGGCGGTTTCCAAAAGTGCC
>OAWV01000842.1_pt1 | contig 19834 bp, 22 predicted proteins | sample 1495551 | NCBI WGS metagenome assembly OAWV01 (sample SAMEA2580245, study PRJEB22360) | human gut metagenome | biome: human gut; feature: human-associated habitat; material: faeces | place: Denmark | collected 2008/2010 | reverse complement strand
CGGATACCTTCGGGGTGCCCGGGGGGGCAAATAACGCCAGCCCTGCCGCTGCGGCCCCCAGGGTCCACAGCAGTCCTACGCCCCAGGTCCAGCCCAGCCAGGCCGGGCTCCAGAGAGGGACCTCCATCACGTCCATGGGCGCGGTGAGCAGCAGGTGATAGAGCATCTCCGCTCCGCGGGCCAGCCAGTCCACCCCGGTGCGCATTACCATGCGCAGGACAGAACTCAGGCCACCCAGGCACCCCAGCACCACCACCATCATGGGGATGGTATGGGCGAGATTGAACATGGCGGCCACCGTCAGGGAGAGGGCCCCCATCCAGAGGGGCAGGGCACCCAGCAGGCGGAAGAGGAAGGTCTGGATCTGAACCCAGTCTCCCACCGCTCCAGGGAGCAGTACCCGGCAGAGCACGGCATAGACCAGCAGGGTCAGGAAAGCCAGCAGAAGACCAATCCCTGCGGCGGTGACCAACTTGCCCAGATAGATGCGCCTACGGGGCAGGCCGAACGAGACTTCATTCTTCAGGGTATCATTCTTATATTGATCGGAAAAGACCTCGTCCGCCACGACCACCGCCAGATAGAGGCCCACCGTGAAAAAGGGGGTCAGCAGGGACAGGCTATCTCCGAAGCTGCCCTGAAACATGTCGCCGAGGCCGAACCGCCACAGGAGGGGCAGCCCGGCGGCCAGGGCCAGCAGGACCAGCAGGAATGCCCGGAAATAAGGGCGGGCCACCGCCCTGCCCCATTCCGCGGTCAGGTAGTGCTTCATGCGCTTCCCCTCCCTACCGGATCTCTTTCCGGCGGAAGGCCAGCAGGCCCACTGCCGTGGCCGCCGCCAGCCACGCCAACCCGGCGGCCCAGCACAGGCCCACGTAGTTCCACTGAAAGGCCATGTTTTTCAAATTCTCCAGCATGACCCCAGGCATAAACTGCCGCAGCACCTCAAATGCCGGGTGGAACAGGATTCCAAACGCCTGTAGAATGGCGGGCAATACCGCCAGCAGTCCTGCGGCCGTGAACGCGGCTATATTCGTGCCCCGCACCAGGAAATAGCAGGTATTCACCATAGCCTGGGCGGCCAGCCACAAGGGAAACGCCCCCGCCAGGCAGTAGCCGATGAGCTGCCAGGCCATGCCGTCCAGCTCCGTATGGGGGAACAGCACCCAACACAGCCCCAGATAGAAGCCCATCATGACCACTGCGGCAAGCACCGCGATGCCCGTAGACACGAGCAGCTTGCCCAGGTAGATACGCCCGCGGGACAGGCCGTAGGACACCTCATTTTTTAATGTATTGTTTTTATATTGCTCGGAGAATACGATATCTCCGGTCACAATCGTGGCGTACAGGCCAATGCTCAGCATGAAAGGCACCATGATGGCCGTGGAATAGAAGTCCACGTTGGAATTGCCCCACTTCCAGGTCGTCCAGTAACCCCACAGCAGCACCGCCTCCAGGCCCAGGCAGACGGCCAGGATGATATAGAAATATTTTCTGCGGAAGGTCTTGTAGCACTCGGCGGCCAGATAGTTACGCATGGCGGACACCCCCGATCATGGAAAGGAAGTAGTCCTCCAGATTGGCCCCCCGGCTCTCGATGCTTTGGAGCGCCACGCCCCCTTCCACCAGGGCCTGGGCGACCCGGTGGGGCGCGTCCAGACTGCTGTAGATGCGCAGCAGGTGGCCTGGCAGCACCTCATAGTCGCGGATGCCCAGGCTCTGTTCCAGCACCAGGGCCGCACGGGAGGCGTCGTCCACCCTGGCCTCAATACAGGCGCGGCACTTTTCCTCCAGCGCCCGGGCGGAAATCTGCTCCAGCATCATGCCGTTGTCCAGAAAGCCGTAGCAGGTGGCCAGATTGGCCAGCTCCGACAGGATGTGGCTGGGGATCAGAATGGTGGTCTGCCGCTCCTGGTTGAGCCTGAGCAGCAGATTGCGGAACTCCACGATGCCCTCCGGGTCCAGGCCGTTGATCGGCTCATCCAGCAGCAGGAGGTCCGGCCGGTTCATCAGCGCCAGGGCCAGCCCCAGCCGCTGCTTCATGCCCAGGGAGAAGTTCTTGAAGGTCTTCTTCCCCGTGCCCGCCAGATCCACCTCCTCCAGCACCTCGTCCACCACCCGCCGGCCTGGAATGCCCCGCTGGATGCGGTAGTACTCCAGGTTCTGCCGGGCGGTCAGGTAGGGATAGAAGCTGGGCGTCTCCACCATGGCCCCGGTGCGGGCCCGCATTTTGGACAGCTCCCGTTCCCCGGAGGCGCCAAACAGGGAAACCTCCCCCTCCGTCGGTACCGTCTGGGCCGTCACCATCCGAATGATCGTGGTCTTGCCCGCGCCGTTGCGGCCCACCAGCCCATAAATCTGCCCCTTCTGGATGGACAGCTCCACATGGTCCACCGCCAGATGATTGCCATAGCGCTTGGTCAGCCCGCGGGTCACCAATATCTCATTTGCCATTTGGCATCCGCCTTTCTCATAGATCTTGATGCCAGTATAATGGAAAGGCCATAATCTGCCTTTAAGCAAAGGTGAAGAATTTCTTAACCGGAGCGGCCGTGGGGCCGCATCACAGATCGCTCATTTTAAAGCCGATGCCCCACACCGTCTTGATATACTCGGCGGGGCTGGCCTTGGCCAGCTTAGCGCGCAGGTTAGAGATGTGAACGTTCACCGTATTGTCGTCCCCCATGTACTCCCCGCCCCACACCTGCTCGTAGAGCTGCTCCCGGGTAAACACCTTCTTGGGGTGCTCCATCAGCAGGGTCAGGATATCAAATTCCCGCGCGGTGACGGTGACGGGCTTGCCCGCGGCTGTGACGGTGACGCTCTCCCGGTCCAGGGTCAGGTCTCCATGGGTGAGCACGGCGCTCCCGCCCCCGCCGGAGAACTGCTTGTAGCGCCTGAGCTGGGCTTCCACCCGGGCCAGCACCTCCGCGTTGTCGAAGGGCTTGGGGATGAAGTCGTCCGCCCCCAGCCGGAGCACGTTGACCCGGTCCTCCAGGCCCGCCTTGGCGGAGAGGACGATGATGGGCATGGTCTTCTTTTGGCGCATCTGGGCGATGAATTCCTCCCCCGTCAGACCGGGGAGCATCAGATCCAGCAGCACCAGATCGTACTCGTATTGTCCGGCCCACAGGGCGGCCTCGCTGCCCGAAAAGGCCGGGCGGCAGGCATAGCCCGCCCCCTCCAGGATGCGGCAGAGCAGCTTGTTGATATCGGGGTCATCCTCGACCACCAGAATGTTGCAGATATCCATTCTATTTCACCCTCAGTTGTTTGGCCAGCTCCGGGTCCGGGTCCACTACGGCGGTCTGGTAGGTCGTATAGACCACCATGCCCGGCCGGGCGCCGGCCGGCTTCTTGACGTACTTTACCGGCGTATAGTCCACCGGCACCCGGCTTCCCTCTCCCGCCTGGGAGAAGGTGGCCGCCAGAATGGCCGCCTCGGTGAGGCTTTGGGCGTCGGCCTCGCCCCCCTCCAGCCAGAGGATCACGTGGGAGCCGTGGATCTTCTGGGTGTGGAGCCAGATATCGCTCTTGTAGGCCAGCTTGGTGGTGAGCTGATCGTTCTGGCTGTTGTTTTTGCCCACCGAGATGCGCAGTCCGGCAGAGGAGCGGAACTCCATGGGCTTTCCGCTCACCCTTTTCTGCCGCTTCGCCGCCGTCTTGCCCCGGCGGAGGTAGCCGGTCTCCACCAGCTCCTGGCGGATCTCCTGGAGATCCCGCTCCCCCTCCGCCAGGGAGAGGTTTTCCAGAACGCTGTTCAGATACTCCAGCTCCCGCGCGCCCTTTTCCAGTTGGATGGTGAGCATCTGCTCCGCCGTCTTGGCCTTGTTGTAGTCCTTATAGTACTTCGCCGCGTTCTGCTGGGGCGCCAGAAGGGGGTCCAGCCGGATCTCCACCTCCCGGCCCTCCGGGTCGTAGAAGTCCACCACCCGCAATACTTCCATCCCCCGCTCCATGGCGTGGAGGTTGGAGGTGAGGATGTCCCCCAGCTCCCGCAGGCGCTCCCGATCCCTGGTGGCCTCCAGCTCCCGGGTCTGGTTGGCCAGCTTGCGGGCCGTGCGGTCCCGGGCGCTGGTCACCGCCTTGACCAGATCCTGCCCCCGCTGGCGTACCCGGTCGGCCGCTTCCCGGCGCTCGTAAAACTCGTCCAGCATCCGGGAAAAGCTCTCCTGGGTGCGGCTCTCTGTCTCCGGGCCATACTGGAGGATGGGCAGAACGGTGAAATCCACCGGCTTGCCCTCCCGCACCAGCAGGCAAGGTGTAAGTCCATTTTCATTTGCATTATTTTTGAGTTTCTCCAGCTCCGCCGCCAGCCGCTCCCGGTCGCCGCCGGCGCGGAAGGCCAGCTCCCGCGCCACCAGAGGCGACAGGCCGGTGAAGCTGTCCAGCAGCAGCTTGTCCCACTCCTTACCCAGGGGATTCTCCAGCACCAGGCGCAGCTCCTCCGGCTCTATCGTAAAGGGATTCAACTTGTCGGGTTCCGGCGGTTGGCGGTAAAACAGGCCGGGCAGAAGCTGCCGCTGACCCCGGCCAAGGTCGCCGTCCACCCGGCGGATGCAGTCGATGATGCGCCCCTCCCCGTCCAGCAGCAGGAGGTTGGCGCTGCGGCCCATGGCCTCCAGCACCAGGCGGCGCTCCACCCGGTCGCCCAGCTCGTCCAGGGTCTCCAGCCGGAATTCCAGAATCCGCTCCAGAGGCGGCTGGTTCAGCTCCAGAATCCGCGCCCCCTGGAGGTGCTTGCGCAGGAGCATGCAGAACATAGGGGGCTGCTCCGGGTTCTCCCGGTTGAGGGTGGTCAGGTTGGCCCGGGGATGGCCGGGGTTGGCGGAGAGGAGCAGGCGCACGTTCTCCCCCTGCCCCCGTACATAAAGCACCACCTCGTCCCGGGTGGGCTGGTAGAGCTTGTCAATCTTGCCTCCGGCCACGGCGGCACGGAGCTCCGCGGCCACCGCCGTGAGGCACAGTGCGTCTAACGGCATTCCTCTTCCTCCATGATCACAGCAAACAGTTGGTTGAGCCGCTCTGTGCGGCCCTGAAGCCACAGCCAGCCGAACAGGGCCTCCAGCCCGGTGGCGGCCTGGTAATCCGCCCGGCTGGCGTTCTGGGGCACGCTGTGGGGGCTGGTATTGCGGCCCCGGCGGAACACGTCCCCCTCCTCCCCGGTGAGCAGGGGGAGAATCCGCTCCACCGCCCGGGCCTGGGCCGGGGCGGCCACATAGCGGACGGTGGCCCGGTGGAGGCCCTTGGAGGTGGCCTTGCCGTGGAGGCACAGCCAGGAGCGCACCATCAGCTCAAACACGCCGTCCCCCAGGTGGGCCAGCCCCAGGCTGCTGATGGCCCGGACGGTGTCGGGCGCGGCATTCAGATGGAAATAATCGGTCATAGGTATGTTCCTCATTTATCTCTCGAATAATAGGATAGTATAACGCAAATCCCCACAGAAAACAACAAGGAAAGGACGACCAGCCATGGATATGCACTATCCCTACCAACTTCCCCCGCTGCCCTATGCCTACGAGGCTCTCTCTCCCAACATCAGCGGCGACACGCTCCACTTTCACCATGACAAGCACTTTCAGACCTATGTGGACAACCTGAACACTGCCCTGGCCGACTGTCCCGAGTGCCAGTCCAAGCCGCTGGATGAGCTGCTCAAAAATCTGGACCGGCTGCCCGACCCCAAACGCACCGCTATCCGCAACAATGGCGGCGGGGTATACAACCATCTGCTCTACTTCGACGGCATGTGCGCCTGTCACAGCTCCCGCCCCTCCGGCGGGCTGGCCATGGCCATGGAGCGGGACTTCGGCTCTTTTGAGGGTTGGAAGGAACAGATGAAGGCCGCCGCTCTGGGCCAGTTCGGCTCCGGCTACGCCTGGCTGGTGAGCGAGACCTCGGGAAAGCTGTCCGTTATGAAGCTGCCCAACCAGGACTGCCCCCTGTCCATGGGACTGTGGCCGGGGCTCTGTCTGGACGTGTGGGAGCATGCCTACTATCTGGACTACCAGAACCGCCGGGCCGAATATGTGGACCGCTGGTTTGAGCGGGTCAACTGGCCCTTCGCCCAAGAGCGGTATGAGGGGTGCAGGCAATAAACAAGGAGCGCCGCCCTATTGGACGGCGCTCCTCGTTTACGTGCGCATCAGACGGGTCAGCACCTGTCTGCAAGGCCGGAACAGCACCAGCGCCATGGCGAAGTTTCCGGCGCAGTGGAGCAGATCGAAGGGGATGCCGCTTACCCACCAGGACAAGGCGAAGGCCCATCCTCCGGTGACCCAGTACACTAGGGCGCACAGCGCCCCGAAGCTGAGCCCGAAGGCCCCGGAGAGCACTGCCCAGCCAAGGGGAGACTCCATCTTCCGGAACAGCATAGCCAGCACCACCAGCACCAGCCACACATAGGTATAGCAGAGGTTCCAAAAGCCAAGCCCCCAGATGAGGATCTCCATCATCACATAGACATAGACGGGGGCCAGGGCCTTCCAGCCCAGTACCGCAGTATAGACCAGAACAAGCAGAGAAACCGGCTCGATATTGGGCAGCCAGGCCAGGGCCAGCTTGGTCACCAGCAGCAGCGCGCCCAACAGGGCCAGGAGCACCAGCTCCCGCGCCCCCATGGGCCTGTACTTACCCGAGGCCGTCATAGCCCACAGTAAAGGTCAATTCAAAGTGGTCTCCGTCGGCAATGGGGGTGCTGTCGGCGCTGCTGTTGACCATTTCTCCGCCCTTGGTCAGCTTCCACCACTCCTGTGCCCCCTCGTCCACGGTCTCGCCGTCCACGGTCAGCATATAAAGGCCGTAGGGGCCCTGGTTGTCCTCCACCACGCCCTCAGCCGTCAGGACCGCGCCCAGATAGGCCTCCCCGGTCTCCAGGGTGAACACCCGTTCCTCCCCGTCCTTATGCAAAACCTGAACGGTGATGGTCTTTTCCCCTGCCTCCCCCTGGGGCGTGACGGCTCGCCATACCAGCAGCAGGACGGCAGCGATCACCACCAGGGCGGCCACCGCCAGGATGGTCTTTTTCTTGCTCTGCAATGCTACTCCTCCTTTGGTCAAGTAGCGCCAGTTTACCACATTTTTCAACCAGTTTCAACTTTAAAAAGAGCCAGGCCGGTAAACGGCCTGGCTCCGTGGATTGGCTTTACTGGGGGCGCTGGTTGCTGAAACGGGTATAGGCAGTGCCGATCTGGCTGGCCGGGGCCTGCTCCACCTGATACCAGCCCTTCTGCTGCGCGGTCTGGAAGAGCTTGGTCTGGGTCTGGTGGCCCTGGTTGAGCAGCTTGAGAAATTCGTCTCGAAGCTGCACGTTGACACACTCCGAGGCGAAGGTGTCATAGTTGGCGCTCATCTTCTTTTCGGTCAGAATCAGGTCGGTGATCCGCTCCTGGTCGTTCATGGTCATTCCCTCCTTTTTATTTCAGGTAGCCGAGCAGACAATCATAGTTCTGCCGGTGCTGATCGGCATACTGCTGAAAGCAGGGCTTCAGATCTTCCTCGGTGCACTCCTGAGCTGCCTCCTGATACTTGCAATAGAGGGTCTTTTCAAAATTGAGCTGGTCGGACAGGGCGGTCAGCTCCTTGGTGGTTAGGTTCGCCATGGCGCGTCTCCTCCTTTGTTTGGTTTGCCCCAATAGTTTGCCCCGCCTGCGCCGGCTTATGCGGCAGCCGGGGACAGCCGCCGGACCAAAAGGGAAACACCGCATAAAATTCCCCATTCATCCGTTCCACGCGGGCAAAGCAAAACAGAGGCGTCAGCGGAAACGCCCGCGTCTCCGCATAGGGAAACGCCAGGGAAAACCCCTCCGGTTCCGGCCGGTACAGCGCCCGCCCCCCGCCAGCCGCCCGGGCCAGCAGGGGTTCCCCCATTCGCCGGGCCGGCGCCTCCTCCCAGTGCCAGCCCTCCGGGGGATGCGGACCGCCGGGCGAGCCCGCGGAAAAGGCCAGCTCCGCCCGGGCGCCTGTTGGCGGCCAGGCCCCCTGCCGCCGCAGCTCGTCCAGAGAGAGGGTGCGCCTCAGCTTCAGCCGGCCGTCCTCCGGCAGGAAGGTGCCCAGCAGGGCCCGGCCTCCCGTCCCGCAGAGGTAACCTTTATAGAGCCCCTTTCCGTCCTCGGGCAGCTCTGCCGCGCACCGCGCCCGGCCGCCGCTCTCCTCGACGGTCAGCCAGCCCTGTCCGCCGGCCAGTGAAAACCGCTCCACACAAGCGCCCCCCTTCTCCGCCCTTTCCTTCTATTCTATGCGGAGCAGGGGGTGAAATGCGCTGTAAAACGGTTGACAGGAGCGCGGACGCCTGCTATACTGTGTGCGACTTGAAAACGATTGGAGCTGGGAAGATGCGCAAATAACCCTTTCTTTGTTTGGAGTCCGACCGGCGGCCCGCGGGCCGTCTCTTTGTTGTACTCCGGCAGAAGGGTTATGCTGTGCACTTCCCCTTATGGTACCCATTTTTCGGGACATGGGCGCGGAAGACGAATCCTTCTGCGCCCATATTTTGTATTTGAGGTGATCTATCATGGCTCTGATCGACATCCGGGATCTGACCTTTGCTTATCCCGGCAGCTACGACAATGTCTTTGAGCACCTGAGCCTGCAACTGGATACCCACTGGCGGCTGGGTCTGGTGGGGCGCAACGGCCGGGGCAAGACCACCCTGCTGCGGCTGCTCCAGAGGCAATACGAATACGACGGCGCGATTTCCGTGCCGGTACCCCTTGACTGCTTCCCCTCCCCGGTGTCCGCGCCGGAGCGGGACACCCTGACCATTCTGGAGGAGCAGGAGCCCGGACTGGAACTCTGGCGTATATACAAGGAGCTGGACACGCTGGAGGTGGATGCCGGGGTCCTGTTCCGCCCCTACTCCTCCCTCTCCGGCGGCGAGCAGGTCAAGGTGCTCCTGGCCGCCCTCTTTCTCCGTGAGGGGGCCTTCCTTCTGCTGGACGAGCCCACCAACCATCTGGATCTGGAGGGCCGCCGGGTGGTGAGCCGCTATCTCTCCCGCAAAAGCGGCTTCCTGCTGGTCTCCCATGACCGGGCATTTCTGGACGGCTGTGTGGACCACATCATGGTCATCAACAAGCGGGACATCGAGGTACGGCAGGGCAGCTTCTCGGCCTGGTGGCGGGACAAGCAGGCCCGGGACGACTGGGAGCGGGCAGAGAATGCCCGGCTGAAGCGGGAGATCGGACGGCTGGAGGATGCCGCACGCCGCACTGCTTCCTGGTCCGACCGGGTGGAGGCCGCCAAAAAGGGCTGCCGCAACTCCGGACTTCGCCCCGACCGCGGCTATCTCGGCCACAAGGCGCAAAAGATGATGAGGCGCTCCAAGGCCGTGGAGGCCCGCCGGACGGAGGCGGCGGAGGCCAAGGCCGGGCTTCTGAAGAACATCGAACTGGCCGAGGCGCTGAAGCTCCGCCCCCTGGAGTACCCCAAGCGCTGTCTGCTGGAGGCCAGGGAGTTGGCGCCCGACTACGGGGCGGGGCCCGTGTGCCGTCCTGTCTCCTTCACTGTGGAGCGGGGGGAACGGGTGGCTCTGGTGGGGCGGAACGGCTCTGGAAAGTCCAGCCTGCTCCGGCTGGCGCTGGGTGAGGAGATCCCCCACACGGGACTTTTCTCCCTTGCCTCGGGTCTGGTCGTCTCCTACGTACCCCAGGACGCCTCCTTCCTGCGGGGCAGCCTGAGCCAATTCGCGCGGCGCTCTGAACTGGACGAGACACAGTTCAAGACCATTCTCCGCAAGCTGGACTTCGCGCGGGTACAGTTTGAAAAGGATCTGTCCGATTACAGCGCCGGGCAAAAAAAGAAGGTGCTTCTTGCCCGCAGCCTGTGCCAAAGCGCCCACCTGTATGTGTGGGACGAGCCGCTGAACTATATTGATGTCTTCTCCCGGATGCAGCTTGAGGAGCTCCTGCGGGTCTGCCGTCCCGCCATGCTTCTCGTGGAGCATGACCAAGCCTTCCTGGAGGGACTGGCCGATAAGCGCGTCGAACTAGTTCCCGCCTGAACGACAGACGAACCGCAAACTGCGGTTCGTCTGTTTTTTGTTCCCGACCCTTGACAACACCATTCTATTGCGGTAGAATCCAATTGCATTCTATTGCAATAGAACAGCATAGAAAGGAGCTTACCGATGGAACTTAAGCTGTTTGACTCGGAGCGCAAGGTCATGGAGGTCCTCTGGGACCACGGCGACCTCAGCGCCAAGGAGCTGGCCGACCGCCTGAAGGAGCTGGTGGGCTGGAGCAAAACTACCACCTATACCGTGATCAAAAAGTGCATTGACAAAAAGGCGGTCTCCCGCAGTGAGCCCGGCTTTGTCTGCCACCCCCTGGTCAGCCGGGAGGAGGTGCGGGAACAGGAGACGGACGCCCTGATCGACCGGATGTACGGCGGCTCCGCCGACCTGCTGGTGGCCAATTTGCTGGGCAGCCGCAGGCTCTCCCGGGAGGAACGGGCCCGCCTCAAGCGGCGCATTGAAGAATTGGAGTGATTGTCATGCTGTCTCTGCTGGAACTGAGTCTCACCGGCGGCGTGTTCATCCTCGCCGTGGTTGTGGTACGGGCGCTGGCCATGAACCGGCTGCCCCGGCAGGCCTTTCTTCTGCTCTGGGCCGTGGCCCTGGCCCGCCTGCTTCTCCCCTTCTCCATTCCCTCCCCCACCAGCCTCTACTCCGCCGCCGGACATCTGGGCGAGGGCTTCCGCCGGGCGGGCATCGTCACCGCCGGAGGCACAGATGCGGCGGGGGCCGCAGCGCAGGAGGCGGTCATCCCCTGGATGGCCCTGCTCTGGGCCGCGGGCGCTCTGGCCTGTGCCCTGTGCTTCCTGCTCCCCCACCTGCGGGGCCGCAGGGAGTGGAATGCCTCTCTGCCGGTGGAGGACCCCTTTGTCACCGCCTGGCTGGACGGCCATCCCATCCGCCGGAGGGTACGGGTGCGCTGCTCCGACCGGGTGGACAGCCCCCTCACTTACGGTCTGCTCCGCCCCGTCATCCTCCTGCCCAAAACGCTGGACCGGAGCGACGTGTCCCGGCTGGCCTTCGTGCTCACCCACGAGATGGCCCACATACGCCGGTTTGACGCCCTCTCCAAGCTCCTGCTGGCGGCCGCCGCCTGTCTGCACTGGTTCAATCCCCTGGTGTGGGTGATGCTGGTCCTGGCCAACCGGGATCTGGAGCTCTCCTGCGACGCGGCCGTGGTGCGCCTCTACGGCGCGGAGGCCCGTGCCCCCTATGCCCGCACCCTGCTGGAGCTGGAGGCCAGGCGGTCCCGCTTCCTCCCCCTGTGCTCCGCTTTCAACAAAAACGCCCTGGAGGAGCGCATCGGCGCCATCATGCGCTCCCGCAAAACCTCCGCCGCGGCGCTGGCCGTGGCCCTGGTGCTGGTGGTGGCCCTCACCGCCGTGCTCGCCACCAACGCCCCCCGGGAAAGGCCGATCGCCTCCGCCTCCGGCCTGACCATCCGGGACAATGGAGTGGTGACGGCCTACCAGGAGGGCGTCTGGGACTCCTCCGGGGAGCTCAAACCCGACCCGCAGACCGGCCACTATTACACGAAGGAGCAGTATGAACAGGTTGCCGCGCTGAAAACTGAGGGATACGAGTCCCTGTCCATCGCCGAATTCAACCGCACGCTCTACGCTGCGCTGAACGAGAGCGAGGCGCTGTTCGAGGCCTTTGAGCGGGTGCTGATGGACCTCCCCGAAACCGACCCCCTGGCCCCCTTCCTGGTCAACACCGTCCAGCCCTCCCTCAACGAGTACAACGCCCGGCTGAATGAGGTGTATTCGGGCCGGGCAGAGGACCCCTCCTTCTCCGGCCAGCTCACCCGCACCGAGACCGCCAACGTATACGGCGACACGGTGGAGGTGGGTTGGACCGAGGCAGGCTACTCCTTCACCTACCGGATTCTGGACCAGGATGGGCTGACCGTTGCCGAACGCGACGCCTTCCTCCAGTCCATTCTCAAGGGTATGCAGGACTGCCTGGACGGCCTCTCCACAGAATCGCTGCGCGACGAGGGCAAGCTCAAGCAGACCCTGCAGGCCGAGCTGGACCGGCTGGGCGCCGCCGCTACGGGGCAGATCGCGTATACCGGCGGCGCCGTGGAGGGCTGCTGGTCCGAGGCGGCCTATGACGGCTCGGGTACGCTTGTCACCCACGATCTGGTCATGGAGGGCATGGCATGAGGAACCGGCTGGTCATTACCCTCTGCGCCGTGGTATCCCTGCTGGCCGGCGCCGGCCTGCTCACCTTCTGGCTGGTCCGCTCCCTGGCCCCCGCCGCTGCGCTGAATTACACACCCTGGCCCCTCTCCCCCGAACCCTATACCCAGGCGGATCTGGACGAGGCCCTGGCCCTGCGCACCGAGGGATATGAGGCCCAGTCCGTCGCAGCGTTCGACCGCGCTCTGGCGGATTGGACCAATGAGGCCGCCTTCCACGCCCGGGAGGAACGCATTCGCCGCCTGCTCTGCTCCTATGAGGAGGACGGACCCGAGGCCGAATTTGTCCTCGGCACCCTGGCCGCCGCCATGGGGGCCTGCTCCGCCCGGCACTACGGCGGCTACTGCACACAGATTACCCCGGCCTATGCAGACGCTGCCGCCTATACCCGGTCCGAGGACGTATTCGGCGACTCCTACGTGGTCTATGAGGCCTCCGCCTCCTACACCATCCGCTACCAGATGCCGGACGAGAGCAGGCTCACCGTGGGGGAGCGGGACCGGATTCTGACCCGCTACCGGGACGCAGTGCAGGCCTTTCTGGACGGCAAGACGGAGGACGAGCTGTCGAAGGAGGAGGCCATGACCCGTGCCCTGAAGCGGGAGCTGAAACGGCTGGACCAGTCCCTGTCCACCCAGTGGATGGCGCTGGAGGGCACCCGGCTCAACGACTACTTCGCCTATGGCCCGGAGGGGGGCGAGACACCGTGAGGCTGTCCGCCCTCTCCCTCAAGCTCATCGCCATTGCCGCTATGGTGGTCGACCACGTCGCCTTCACCTTTGTCCCCTATGGGACGCCCCTGTGGACCGTCATGGACGCCGTCGGCAAGCTCACCGGCCCCATCATGTTCTATATGGCTGTCGAGGGCTTTCACCACACCAGGAGCATCCGGCGCTATCTGGCCAGGCTGGCGGTCTTTGCCGGCGTCAGTTACTTCCCCTTCCTCTATTTCTGCGCCATGGGTCAGCCGGAGCAGATGGACCCCCTGCGGCTGAATGTTATCTACACCATCTTCCTGGGGGTACTGGCCGTCTGGGTGCGCCGCCGCCCCTGGCCCGCACCCCTCCGGGCCGTCCTGCTCCTCCTGCTGGCCTGCCTGAGCATCCCCGGCGACTGGGGTATCTGGGGCTTCAGCATCATCGTCGTGCTGGACTTCTATTACGGCGACTTCCGCAATCAGGCCTTCGGCTACACACTGGTCGTCCTGTTTGCCGTCAATACCGTCAGCCTGCTCACCGGTCCGGCCTATGACCTGCTCTATCTGGGAGGCCTGTCCAGTCCGGCGGACTACCTGCTGGGGGTGGAAAACCTGGGCATGTTCCTCCCCCTGCTCCTCCTCCGGTATTACGACGGTACCCGCGGTACTGACCGGCCCTGGGGCAAGTGGCTGTTCTACCTCTTTTACCCCGCCCACCTTCTGCTGCTCGGCCTGCTGGCCCATATTCTCCTTTAGAAAGGAAGTTTTCCCCTTGTCCCACCGGAACACACGCATCTTGTCCGGCTGCGCCGCCCTGCTGCTCTGCGCCGGGCTCTCCGGCTGCCGGTCTGTGCCGGCCTCCCGGCCCTCCGCCTCCCCTGACCCTGCGGCCCACCTTCTGGGCCTGACCGCTGAACAGCGGATGGAGGATTACGAGTACCTCTGGTCTACCCTGCGGGACAGCTATCCCTGCTGGGGTATTCTGGAGCGCGAGGGCGTTGAGGTGGAGCGCATCTACACCACCTACCGGGAAATGGTGGCGGAAAGCGACAGCGACGCAGACTTTTACAGCGCCATTTACAGCGCCCTCTACCTTCTGGGCACCAACGGACATCTGAGCATAATCGAGCCGGAGGCCTATTTCTCCGATTACCTCCCTGCCGCCGGCCAGTACCGCCGGGAGGGAAAAACGCACTGGGCGGAAGTGCTGGACAGCACGGACACTCAGACCAGGTACCGGAAGCTCCTGGCCCTGGAGCAGGCCGCCAATGGGACGGACGCGGAGTCCTCCATCCCCGGCTCCGGCAGTGATACACCCAACCTGACCACGCTTCTCCTTCCGGGCGGGACGACTGGATACCTTAAAATCGACCGCTTCCCCGCCGACTATACTTCCGATGCCGCGGCACTGGAGGCGTTCTACCTCCAGTGCGCCGGTTGTACCGACCTGATTCTGGATCTGACCGACAACAGCGGCGGCAGTGAGCTCTACTGGGAGCAGCTTCTGGTGGACCCCCACATTGCCCCCCCCCTGTCCAGCCGGCACTTGGCCCTGGTGCGGCGGAGCGCCAACAACAACCCTTATCTGGACGAGGCCTTCTCCCCCTCCGCCTTCCGCCCCCTCTCCACTCTGCCGGAGCTGCCCGGGCTGGATGCCGCGGACCGTGCCCTGGCCACCGATGTGCTTACCGTCTCCCATACCGTGGAACCGGCGGCAAAGCCGAGTCCCTTTCGCGGACGCATCTGGGTGCTGGTAGATGAATCGGTCTACTCCGCCTCTGAATCCTTCGTCCTGTTCTGCCAACAGACCGGCTTTGCCACCCTGGTAGGCCGCACAACCGGCGGCGACGGGATTGGCGCTATGGATCCGGTCTACCTTCAGCTCCCGAACAGCGGTATCCTGATTCAATATACCGTCCCATTTGGGCTAAACCCTGACGGCAGCAGCAATGAGGAAATGGGAACCACCCCCGATCTGGTCTCCCCGGCGGAGGAACCGCCGCTCATTACCGCCCTCCGGGCCATTGGGGAGGCATAATAACAAAAGAACGGGCGGCACAATTCTGTGCCGCCCGAGCAGCCAGTCAAAAAGTCTTTTCGACTGGCTGCCGGACTTTTTGAACCTTCTAAAAAGGTCAAAAAGTCGTTTGATCCCACGCGAAAGGGAACCCTGACGGTTCCCTTTCACACTTTCCCTCCCTCCGAACTCTTTGGCATACAGCTTTACCGCCTGTCTCTAATCCCCGGCGCGGTGCGCCGGGGATTTTTCATCTGATTTTAAGAATGCCTTTAGGACGCTTTTATCTGGGTGTGATAAGCTGGTACCATCAAAAGGAGGACTGATTCCATGGTTACGCTGTTCACACTGGGCATCATCTGTCTGGCCGCTGTGATTCTCATTCCCGTCATCCTGTTTCTGGTGGGCCTGCCCTTCCTGCTGCTCATGGGCCTGCTGCCCTGGCTGCTGCGCATCGCGGGCGTGGTGCTGCTCATCAAGGCCCTGCTCGACAAGCCCACCCGCTGGGAAAACTTCATGCCCGCCGTCGTGGCCTTTGCCCTGTCCCTGCTCATCGGCTGGATCTTCTGAGCGCCGGGCGGCCCCTACCCGTCCAGCGGCTCGGCCCGCAGGGCCGCCCCGGAGCCGGTAACACCGTAAAAGGCGTACTCGTCCGGCCGCAGGGTGGAGGCGGCCAGGGCGGCGCGCACCGCCGCCCCGTCCTCCGGCCGGAAGCGCACGGCGATGCCGCAGCCCAGGGAGATCTCCCGCAGCACCGGCATGGTGAGCACATCCGCCACCGGCCGCAGCACCTTCTGGGCGTAGATGGCCCCGTAGGTGGAGGTGAAGGTGATCACGCCGTAGTCCATTACAGGGAGACCACCTTGGCCGCCCGCTGCATGCGGGTGACGATGTCGTACATGTTGCTCACCGTGCCCACCTGGAGCTGGTCGGTGAGGCCGTAGAAGCTGAGGCAGGTGCCGCACACCAGGATCTCGACGCCCGCATCGGCCAGGGACTTCAGGTGGGCGGGAATCTGCTCGTCCAGGGTGGGCAAGCGCACGCCGGCGTTCATGAAGAGCACCGCGCCGGGCTTGTCCTCCCCCTGGGCCAGAGTGTAGAAGAACATGCGCATCAGGTTGGCGCCCAGCTCCCGGTCGCCGTCCCCAATGATATCCCGGCCCACAAACACAGCCCAGTCTCCGCCGGGGGCGGGCAGGGGAGCGCTCACCGCCTCCTCACAGGCGGCGCAGCCGGTACGGGTGAAGGCCACGGAAAACACCCCCTCCCCCTGGGTGACGGCGGCCCCGAACCCCTGGTTGCCCGCCAGGCGCTTGAGGTTTTCCACCGCCGTGGCGTTGTCCACCAGCACGGTGAAGGAATGTTCCCCGGCGGCCATGGCCTGCTTGGCCAGGATGACCGGGGTGGGGCAGGGCTTGCCCTTGGCGTCGATAATCGTAGACACGGGCTCACATCCTCTCTCATTGGTGAGCCCATTATACCGCCGGAGAGGGCAAATTGTAAAGAATTCTTGAAGAATGCGGAAGGCGGACGGCCTTCCGCTTTTTTATCGGCCCCATTTGTGCTATACTGCTGTATATTCCAACGAAAAGGAGGTGGGCGGATGGAGGCGCTGCTGGACTGGATGGCCGCCAATCCCCAGGTCTGGGCCTGGTTCACCACGGCGGTGCGCTTTTTGTTCCCGGTGCTGGCCCTGCTGATTCTCATACGGACGATCCGCTCCCTGCTCACCGTGCCCTGTCTGCCGGAGGTGTGGGCCTACCTGACCCTGCCCAACGGGGCTCAGGAGCCGCTGACCCACTGGGAGAACATCCTGGGCCGGGGCGGCAACTCCGACGTAATTCTCAACTACCCTGTGGTCTCCCGGCAGCACGCCGCCCTGATCCGCCAGGCGGACGACACCTGGACGGCCTACGACCTGGGCTCCAAGGGGGGCGTGACGGTAAACGGCAGGCCGGTGGAGGGCTCCGCCCCCGTCCAGTACGGCGACGTGGTGGGCATCGGCGGGGTGGAGACCGTGCTGCTCCCCCTCTCTCCGGAGGAAAAGGCCCAGCGCCGCCAGCGGCGGCGGGCCATGCGGCCCGTGTCCCCCTGGCTAGGGCTGGTACTCCTCACCGTGTTCCAGGCCCTCACCGCACTCCAGCTCACCATCAGCGAGGGGGAGAACGCCACGGTGATGATCCCGCTCACCTTCCTGCTGCTGACGGGGGTGATGTGGCTGTACTTCCTCACCCTCCGCGCCCTGCGCCGGGTAGGCTTTGAGATGGAGACCATCGCCTTCTTCCTGTCCACCCTCTCCCTGGCGGTGACCTCCTCCTCCAATACCCCCGCCCTGTTCAAGCAGTTCCTCTGCGTGGTGCTGGGACTGGCCCTGTTCCTGGTGCTGGGGGTCTTCCTGCGCAACCTGGACCGGGCCAAGAAAATCCGCTGGCTCATGGCCGCCGGGGCCATCGGCCTGCTGAGCCTCACCGTGGTGCTCTACCTGCTGGGCCTCACCGGCACCAAATATGGAGCGGCCAACTGGCTGACCATTGCCGGCATCTCGGTGCAGCCCTCGGAGCTGGCCAAAATCTGCTACATCTTTGCCGGGGCGGCCACCCTGGACCGGCTCTTCCGCAAGCGGAACCTGGGCCTGTTCATCCTGCTCACCGGCGTGTGCCTGGCCTGTCTGGCCTATATGAGCGACTTCGGCACCGCCGCCATCTTCTTTGTCACCTTCCTGGTTATCGCCTACCTCCGCTCCGGCGACTGGGCCACCCTGGCCCTCATCTGCGGCGGCGGGGTGTTTGCGGTGCTCACCATGCTCTCCCTCAAGCCCTACATCCTTCAACGCTTCGCCACCTGGGGCCACGCGTGGCAGAACGCCTCGGTAGGCAGCGGCTACCAGCAGACCCGCACCATGTCAGCCGCCGCCTCCGGCGGCCTGGTGGGGGTGGGCCCCGGCGAGGGCTGGCTCCACACCGTGGGCGCGGGGGACACCGACCTGGTGTTCGGCATGCTGTGCGAGGAGTGGGGGCTGATCATCGCCCTGCTGGCGGTGCTGTCCATTCTCACTCTGGCGGTGTTCGCCGTCCGGGCCTGCCGGGCCGGGCGGAGCTCCTTTTACGTCATCGCCGCCTGCGCCGCCACCTCCATGATGGTGTTTCAGACCTGCCTCAACGTGTTCGGCGCGGTGGACATTCTCCCCCTCACCGGCGTCACCTTTCCCTTCGTGTCCAACGGCGGCACGTCCATGATCGCCTCCTGGGGGCTGCTGGCCTTCCTCAAGGCCACCGACACCCGTCAGAACGCCAGCTTTGCCATCCGCCTGCCCTCCCGGCGGGAGGACCGCCGGGGGGCGGCGCTGGCCCCCAAATCCACCGACGAATGGGAGGCGGACGATGAAGAAGATTGAAAAGCGGGCCCTGCTCTGCCTCCTGCTGGCCGCCGCCCTGCTGCTGGGCTCCGGCCTGTTTGTGTTCCGCTTCGTGAAAAATGGCGGCCGCTGGGTCTCCTTTGCCGCCAACCGCCACCTCTACAACCGCCAGGGACAGCTCTCGGTGGGCCGGGTGCTGGACCGGGACGGGGACGTGCTCTCCTGGACGGAGGAGGACGGCACCCGGCGCTGGTACGACAACTCCACCGTGCGCAAGGCCACCCTCCACGCCGTGGGGGACGCCCAAGGCAACATCGGCACCGGGGCGCTGGTGGCCTTTGCCGACCAGCTCTCCGGCTACAACCTGCTCACCGGGGCCTACTCCCCCCTGGGGGCGGGCAACGACCTCTACCTCACCCTGGACGCCCGGTACAACTACATCGCCTATGAGGCCCTGGCCGGCCGCAAGGGGGCGGTGGGCGTCTACAACTACGAGACGGGGGAGGTGCTGTGCATGGTGTCCACCCCCGCCTTTGACCCCCTGTATCCCCCCTCGGCGGAGGAGATGGAGGGGAACGACGCCTACGACGGGGTGTACCTCAACCGCTTCCTCTCCGGCACCTTCCCGCCGGGCTCGGTATACAAGACCGTGGTGCTCTCCGCCGCCATTGAGCGCATACCCGATCTCTTTGACCGCACCTGGACCTGCACCGGCTCCACCCAGGTGGGGGACGGGGCCATCACCTGCCCCCACGCCCACGGGGAGCAGGACATCTCCTCCGCCCTGGCCAACTCGTGCAACGGGGTGTTCGCCCTGCTGGCCGACGAGCTGGGGGAAGACGTGCTGGAGGAGTACACCGTCCGGGCAGGGCTCACCTCCTCCTATCGGGTCAGCGGCCTGAACACCGCCGCCGGCTCCTTCGACTTTGACGGCCTCACGGCCAACGAGCTGGGCTGGGCCGGCGTGGGGCAGTACAACGACCTGGCCAACCCCTGCGCCCTCATGGTCTATATGGGGGCCATCGCAAACGGCGGAACGGCGGCCATGCCCCGGCTGGTGCTCAAGACGGAGAACGCCCTGGGCCTGCCGTCCCTGCCCGCCCTGCCCCGGCACACCAAAAAGCTGGTGGAGGGGGATACCGCCGCCGCCCTAGCGGAGCTGATGGCCCACAATGTCACGGCCCAGTACGGCGCCTCCCGCTTCCCCAACATGGACGTGTGCGCCAAGAGCGGCACCGCCGAGGTGGGGGGCGGCAAGGCCCCCCACGCCTGGTTCGCCGGCTTCCTCCGCAACCCCGACGCCCCCTACGCCTTTGTGGTGCTGGTGGAGAACGGCGGCTCCGGTGCGGACGCGGCGGGCTCCGTGGCGGCCAGGGTGCTGGACGCTGTGGTCAACGGATACTAAAAGCAGGCCCCCGGCGCACGTCAAAGCCGTGCGCCGGGGGTGTTCTTATAGCTGCTCCAGTACGCTGCGCAGGAGCCAGGCGTGGGAGTCCTCCTCCCCCGCCAGCTCCAGAAAGAGCTCGTGGAGGCAGGGATCGGCGGG
>OAWV01000835.1_pt1 | contig 20106 bp, 18 predicted proteins | sample 1495551 | NCBI WGS metagenome assembly OAWV01 (sample SAMEA2580245, study PRJEB22360) | human gut metagenome | biome: human gut; feature: human-associated habitat; material: faeces | place: Denmark | collected 2008/2010 | reverse complement strand
GGTGCTGATTGATTGCCGATACAGAAACATCATATAAGGTTGCCATCATTTTCTGCGTCAGCCAGATGTTCTCGTCCTCATAGCGCATCTCAAAACTATCTGAGTTACTACCTGTAGATGCTACATATGTTAAATACTCAGCGGCTGAACTATGGATTGTAATCTCTTTCTTCTTGTTTGTCATAATTTCTTTTCCTCAATCTTTATTTCCTCAAAAAATTATAGGTTTAAATATTCCCTAGTCCATTAATTATCCTTATATCGTATTACATCCAAATTAACATATTCAATCTCACGATTCACGGACCAGACACCTTACCTTCCGCTCTAATTTCCAGTTATTAAAAATTCTGCAAATATATATTCCTACAAATCCCAACCAGCCCATTAAATCTGTTTATTGTTTCACTATTTTACACTTTTCTTCAACCGTACAATACTTTCCACATTCGCCGTCCCCGGAAACATATCCACACAACACCCCTTCTCCACCCGATACCCATTCTCCTGCAAAATCACCAGATCCCTCGCCAAGCTGGTCGGCTTACACGACACATACACCATCCGCTCCACGCCAAAGCCGATAATCTTCTCAATCGCCTTCGGATGAATCCCGTCCCTGGGCGGATCGAGCACAATCAGTTCCGGCTTATCTGTCAGTTCATCCACAACCTTCAGCACATCGCCGGCAATAAATTCGCAGTTGTCAAGCCCGTTAAGCCTGGCGTTCTCTTTCGCTGCCTCCACGGCCTCTTTAACAATCTCCACTCCCACTACCTTTTCTGCCACCGGGGCGAGAATCTGGGCAATTGTACCCGTTCCGCTGTACAGGTCAAATACCACCTTTCCCTTTGTCTCTCCCACATATTCCCTCGTCTTTTCATATAATACTTCAGCCCCCAGGGAATTCGTCTGGAAAAATGAGAATGGAGAGATTCTGAATTTAAGCCCCAGCAGCTCTTCAAAGAAATAATCCTTTCCGTAAAGAACCTCTGTCCCCTCATCCTTCACCGCATCTGCCAGGGAGTCATTCTTTGTATGGAGAATCCCAGCCATTTTCCCTTCTAACGGCAGTGCCAGAAGGCGCTCCAGCCATCCGGCCAGGAGTTTCTTCTCCTCTTCCACTCCAATCTGTGTTGTCGTAATCAAATCCAGTAGTATCTCCCCGGTCTTGACAGCCCGTCTCACCAGAAGGTGGCGGAGGTATCCGGTATGCTGCATCTTCTTATAAAAGCCAACTTCTTTTTCCTCGAAATACGCTTTCGTACAAAGCAGGATATCACAGAAATCCTTGTGAACGATCCTGCATTCGCCGGTAGTCACAACATCATAAAAGCTGCCCCGTTTATGCATGCCAAGAGCCAGAGGGCCGTCTTTCACCTCATCGCCAAAAGAAAATTCCATCTTATTGCGGTAGCAGTCCGCCAGAGGGCTTCCCTTGATTCCTTCAAATTCATACTCTTCGCAGACACCGTCAAGCAGCTCTTTCACCTGCTCTTTTTTTATTTCCAGCTGTGTTTCATAGGGAATCGTCTGATAGAGACAGCCTCCGCATATCCCAAAATGAGGACATACTGTCTCCGCTGTCTCGATTTCGGACCGCTCCAGGACCTGCATCAGGCGTCCCTCGCACTTGCCTTTTCTCTTTTTGTTCACAAGAAATTGGATTTTCTGCCCCGGAAGAGCATTTTTCACAATGACCTTCTCATCCTCTATATGAAGAATTCCTTTATTCGGAAATTCAATCTTTTCAACAATTCCTTCATAAATCTCACCTTTTTTCATATTAATATAAACTCCTTTTATCAGCTTTCTTATACTTTCTTATAAATTCGTCAGACCTTGAAACCACAGCACTTTTGCTGATGCGCATCTTTTCATCCGCCGCCGTAATCCGTACCCTGTTTCCGCGGCCTGCTCCGTTTTCTTTCTTCTTTCTACTGGCTTTACCAGTATACACGAAAAAACAGCTGATGAAAAGCAAAATCCGGCTCATTCCCGTCCCCTGCCCATGTTACAGTTCACAGCCCCGCAAAAAGATGGTCCTGCAAGCTGTAACATGCTCCGCGATGCATAGAAACGGCAAAAACCGCTGTTTCCCGCCGTGTTCCGCGAGGTGTTTTCGTGCAGAATGCGCATGAGAATACCTCGCGGGACACAACCGTGTGAACAGTAGTCTGCTCATACCTGCTGAAATAACCTGTACTGCCTCCTGACTCTGGCCTTAATAAGTCCCAGAAACGGCTCCGGCCCCAGCACCCGCACCACCGGACCGAAGGACAGGATATCGATTAACAGTTCCGTCTCATCGGCCTTATCATAATAAATGGAACAAATCCAGCATTTTCTCTCCTCGTCAAATTCCGTATGTTTTTCATAGTTGGCAAATTGCAGCATGCACCGTTCCAATGAATTGCGCTCCCCGCTGATTTCCAGAACTACCGGCTCCTGTGATTTTCCTCTGTTGCAAAATCTGTACTCTGCCGGTTCTATGGAAACCTCGCGCTTTGAAGGATGGCATGCCCTGATTTTAGACAGGTTAAGTGTCAATTCCCGTCTGAAATTCCCCCGGCTGTATTCCAGGCTGAAAAGCCGGAACTTGTCGTCTTTTGAAGAATACTGAAGCTGATAGGGCAGCGTCTCATACGTAACCGTATCACCCGTTTTTCCTTCATAGGCGACAAATAACGCCTGTTTCTTTTCAAGCGCCTGAAGAATGCTTCTGAAATTTTCCCGGTATTGTTTAGAGTTATAGTCATCCCCATCCTTGAATCTGTCAAAATAATAAAAATCTTCCTCGTCGAACAGCGGCTCCGTATCCTTCAGCAGCTCCCCGGCCCACGCCAGATCGCTGTCGCTTAGAAACAGGCTTATCCTTCTGTCCGCAATTATGGATTTCAGCCATCTCTGCTGCAGTCCGGTAAGCGGCAGCTTCGGCAGATGCGAAACAGCTGGAGTATACGTGCCGTCCCTACCTTTTTTCATGAAGGCCCATTCCCCGCCGGTCAGATTTGGAAGAATCGTAAGGACGCTTTCTTGAAAACCATATTTCCGGATGATGCCTTCCATCTCTTTTAATGTAACCGGATGCCTCTCTGACTCCCTCAAAATCTGCCCAACCACCTGGTAATAGCAGCTATATATCTTTTCAAATAACTCCATCTTTTTCATCTCCGCAGTACATCTCATACATTCGTTCCAGATCCCGTTTTACCTTCGCAACCACCGCACGGTTTCTACACTGAATATCTAGAATCCGTCCGGTAAACGTTTTCAGCCAGGAAAGCATCTCGTTGGTATCAAAAAATGTTCCGGTGTAGAGATATTCGTGTTCTCCCGTCTTTCTGACCAAAGCCCCGCGTCCCTCCCGGTAAAGCCTCTTCAGGATATAGGACTCCTTCTCCTCATCGATATAGAATTTCACCGATATCTCTTCCCCCCGTCCGGTGCCCCCAAAAGATACGCCCCAGCACAACCCCAGATTTTTTTGAAGCGCTGCCTTCCATTGAGCATAATCCTCACATACTGATGTCATCTTAACCTTACTGATGCAGTCCAGACGAAAATTCATAAACCGGCGCCGGTTCTCCAGATAGCAGCATATGTAACGGCGTCCGGTCCTGGTACTGACGAATATCTTAAGAGGCAGCCCCTTCATGGAAGACTCATTGCCGCTGCGGCTGCTTTTATTGACAAACTCAATCCTCCGGTGTTCCCTCATCGCTTCCAGAATCTCAAATAAGATTCCGTCCTCCAGGGTATGTACAATAAAATGATGCTTAAACTGAAATCTGTCATTTTCAGAATTCTCACGGTCCAGAATCGTGCTGCCGATAAAACCAAAGGGCGCCCCTTCCTGATAAAACTTTACTGCCGTTAAAAGAGGCAGGAAGCTGTCTTCCTGCAAACCCGGCTTCAAATGATACAACAGCGTTTTTCCCTTTTTTACCGTGCCCAGGATTCCCATCTCTTCATATTCCTTCAGCTTCAGCCGCACCGTCTGGCTGTCGAAAACCACACCGTAGCATTCCGCTATCCGATCCCCCAATTCCCCTGCACTCAGTCCCTCCCGCTTCTCATAAAGCTGAGCCGGGATAAAAAAATGAAGCATGATATCATTGCCGGTAAAACTCTTTGCCTTCCATGCCGCATAGAGAGGGTTCTGCCTGATTGTCCTGCTGTCCACGTTGATATAAACCTGTTTTCCCTTTGAAGTATATTCCGACACCATATACTCAGAAAGCCAGCTCTCAATCCTGCGCTTCTCGTTATCATAGGTCCTGGCGCTTTTAACATCATAATCGCCCCTCACCTTGAACCCGTAGACATAAAACTGCCGCATATAGTCGCGAATACGGTCAAAATTCTTAATCAGCTCCTGAAATTCCGCCATCTTCCCACATCCTTATATTTATCTTAATTATGTAATATCACATTCATCAAGGCTTATCTCTTCACCCGGCTCAAGTCCATCACTCCCGGCTCAAACCGATTTTTTCTTCTTTAAGACCAGTCTACCGTCTGGCTTTCGCCTTGTCAAACCGATTCTATCATTTAGCCTCCCTCTGCCCGTATCCCAGTTAATATGGTTCTTACCCTCTTCAGGAAGTCCGCATTACTATTCTCAGCCCCGTAAAAAACGCGGTTCTGCAAACAGTAACAAGTTCGCAACTTTTTTTAAATGATATTTCTCCCACAATCCTTTATGATAAATTCATGAGAAACATAACTCTCAAAACATTGCAGGCTGTCTCACAGGCGAGGGGTTATCTCCAGGAGAGCCCCCGCGGTGCCTCCGTCCCTGATCGACAGGTATTCCGGCCAGTCAGCATAACATGATGTGTCGAAGATTCGAATCCTTCCTTGCGAAAGCATGTAGCTAAGTGGTATAGCAATCATTAAACTTTGGAACATCCTGATAAGATGTTGGCCAAACCATCACAGAGTTAAAGACGCCCCTTCTTCCGTTTTCTTCTGCGAATCTGCGTGGTCAGGGTGCGCACCGCCGAACGGCCGTGCCGCCTTCCCCAAAGATTGCGCATTAAGAAGCAGCCAAAAAACTGCCAGAACCGATTTGGATACCGTTCCGGCAGACTCTATGCCAGAGCAGGCGGCTGATACAGCGCCTCTCAGCCGCAGGGCAAAACCGGTACTGAAAAAAAGGTCCGCAGACTTTTGGTGAAGAAGGGACGTAACTGCTCTAAAACTGCTTTTCAAAAAAATCACAGAGAATCAAATTTAAATGGAGGTAATCATTTATGAAATATATAATCAAAGAACAAGAATGCGGTTATTTGTTAAAAAACGGAAGATTTCAAAGCTTTCTCGCCGCCGGCTCCTGCCATTACATAAAAGCTATGGGCTATGAGCTGAAAATTGTCCCGATGACCGGAGCCGTCAACACCTGCGGGATTCCGGTTGAGGTTCTGATGAAAAACAAAGAATTTTCCGAGCGTGTAATCCGTGTAAATATCCCGGACGAATGTCTGGCTATCCGCTTTGTCAACAAAGCATTCAAGGAGGTCCTGACAGGTCCCGAGGCTTTATACTGGAACGTATTTGAAGATGTGGAGATCCGCCTGGTAGATATCACGAATCCGTATATGGATCAGACCCTGCCAAGATATTACATAGATCTGATCCCGGTCAAATTCTATAAAAAAATCACCATCAAAGACGGTGAGATCGGCCTGCTCTATTTTGACGGCAAGTTTGAAAAAAGGCTGGAGCAGGGCAACTGGTATTTCTGGAACTACGGCAAAGAGGTTACCTGCAAAATTTTCAATATGAAGGCACAGCAGTTAGATATCTCCGGCCAGGATATCCTGACCGCCGATAAGGTAAGCGTCCGGTTAAATGTGGTATGCAGCTTCCGGATCACTGACCCGGAAAAGCTGGTCAGGACAATCGAGGGAGCTTCCGCGCAGCTCTATACTGCCGCCCAATTATGTATCAGGAAATATGTGGGCCGCTTCCGCCTCGATGAACTGCTTGTCCAGAAAGATGAGATCGGCCGCTCCGTCTGTGAGCAGTTAAAAGCGGAGCAGGATGATTACTGCGTGGAAATCTTAAATGCCGGAATCAAAGATATCATCCTGCCCGGCGAAATCCGTGACATCATGAATACCGTACTGGTCGCTGAGAAAAAGGCCCAGGCTAACGTAATCATGCGCCGTGAGGAGGTGGCATCCACCAGGAGCCTGTTAAATACGGCAAAGCTGATGGATGAAAATAAAACTTTATTGAAACTCAAAGAAATGGAATATTTAGAGAAAATCTGCGATAAAGTGGGCAATATCTCCGTGAGCGGCGGAAAAGGAATTCTGGAGCAGCTTTCCGAACTGACAGGACTGTAACGAATGACATCAAATAGCTGCGGACAGACGCGCAGAATCTGCTCGCTCTGCGCACAGGTCACCGCCCTCAATCAATCAATAAGGCGCCGGAACGACCGTATCATACGGCCGCCTGTACCGGCGCCTCTCTCGTCATCTTATCTTATTGTACTTAAAAAGATACATTTTATCGCATCACACAGCGTTTTATTCTTTGTCGTCTTCTGCATCATCCTCGAAGAAGTCGTCATCGAAGTCATCTTCAAAATCGTCTTCGAAATCTTCCAGATAATCCGGTGTGAAGAATCTGTATACACCATACGCAATCGCTGCGACTGCCGCTACAACACCGATAATAGCGAGAATCCAAAGAATACATGTTTTTTTCTTCTCTTCCTCTTCTTTTCTGTGTAAAAATTCATTCAGCTTTGTTGCATTCATGATTTCTTCTACTTTTGACAATGCATCCTTACCCATCATATCAAATTTATTCATAGGTTCCACATCCTTTCTTCCGTGATCCTGCACCGATGTTTTTTCCTTTATATTATATCACCAATATCATGTTTTTACTATCCTATTTTTGTCCTTTTTCAAATTTTACACAATATGGCGATCAAATAAGAAAAATTTCACGTAAGCGCCGTCAATCCTTCCTTCGCAGTGCGCATCCTTTTCTAAACCTTCAATAATTTGGCAAATGATGCAAACATTTTTTTAACGCCTACCCGGTCAAACTCCACTGTGACCTCAAAATCTTTGCCGCCATCTTCTATCTTTTTAACCGTACCCTCGCCAAATTTAACATGTTTTACCCGTTCTCCCTCAGAGTATGGCAGATGATCCGCTTTTTGTACGGAAAATGCTTTGCCGAAAGAGGGGGCAGCCGGCGCTGTCTTTGAGGCATATGCATTGGGTTTCCCGCCAAATGTGCTGACTCCCTCTCCCTGCCGGTTCCCTGCCGTACTTCCAAAGCCGGAGGCGGTTGCGCCGCCTCCCGACGCAGCTCCCCAGCCGGTCGTAATGCCGCCGGAACGTCCCCATGAACGATTGACGGATGAACCCTGGACGCCGGAGCCGGCTCCGCCCCAGCCGGACGAAGCCGCGTCTCCAAAACCTCTGTCCGAAGAGGAAGCGGATGGGCTGCCTCCCCATGACCTGCCAGCGGCCCTGCCAAATACAGACGGCTGTTCTTCCTGCTCCAGAAGCCATGCCGGTATCTCTTCCACGAAGCGGCTGGCCCTGGAATACCTCGTTTCCCCGTTCGTCATACGCTGTCTTGCCATGGTCAAAGTCAGTTTTTCCCTGGCCCTAGTGATTCCCACATAGCAGAGCCTGCGCTCCTCCTCAACCGCATCCTTGTCGTCCGACATAATCGACATGCTGCTGGGGAACAGGCCGTCCTCCAGGCCGCTTAAATATACATAGGGAAATTCAAGTCCCTTTGCGCTGTGAAGGGTCATCAACACTATACGGTTCTCCGATTCATCCATATTGTCCACGTCGGCCACCAGGGCAACTTCCTCCAGAAAGCCGTCCAGAGTCGGATTTTCCTCATTTTCACTGTAGCTGACCGCTTTGTTAATCAGCTCCTCGATATTTTGGAGACGTGTTTCCGACTCGATCTCGCCCTCCGCCTCGATTTCCTTCTTGTATCCGGTATTCTCCAGCACTTCTTCGATCAGCTCCTTGATGCTCATCTCCGGAAGGCGTGCTTTAAAATCTTCCATCTGCTCTGTAAAAACACCGATCTTGTCAGCCGCCTTGCCAAGGGTCGGTATTCCCCTTACGCGCAGAAGGGCGTCATAAAAGCTCATCCCATTGGCAGACGCAAATATCGTCACCTTGCCGACAGAGGTGGCTCCGATCCCCCTCTTCGGAACATTGATGATACGCTGTACCGCCAGATCATCCTGCCCGTTGGCAATCGTCTTCAAATAGCAGAGAATATCTTTGATTTCTTTTCTCTGATAGAAGTTCACGCCGCCCACCAGACGATAGGGAATGCTGTACAGGATACATTTCTCCTCCAGCAGACGGGACTGGGCGTTTGTCCTGTAAAGCACGGCAAAGTCGGAATATTCCCTGCCTGTCTCTTCCTTTTCCCGTCGTATGTCTTTTACAATCGCCTCAGCCTCCTCATAGGCCGTATCAAACTGCAGGAACCGGACCAGATTCCCCTCGTCGTTGGCTGTCCAAAGCGTCTTATCCTTCCTGCCCCGGTTATTGCGTATCACTCCATTGGCTGCGTTCAGGATATTCTGGGTGGAACGGTAGTTCTGCTCCAGCTTAATTACCTTAGCCCCCGGAAATGCCTTCTCAAAGCTCAGGATATTCTCGATATTGGCGCCTCTGAATTTGTAAATGGACTGATCATCATCACCTACCACGCAGATATTCCGGTATTTTCCGGCCAGCAAATCGACGAGCTTGAACTGCACCATATTGGTATCCTGGTACTCGTCCACCATTATGTAACGGAAACGATCCTGATAATAATTCAGCACATCCGGAACATTCTGGAACAGTTCCACCGTTTTTACAATCAGGTCGTCAAAATCAAGGGCGTTATTCTTCTTTAACTCCTTCTGGTATTCCTTATAAATCTGGGCAACCTTCTTCTCCCGGAAATCGCCTCCGGCGTTCAGTTCAAATTCCTCCGGCGTGATCATATCGTCCTTCGCGGAAGAGATTCTGCTGAGGACCGCCCGCTCTTTAAACTGCTTTGTGTCAACATCCAGGCGCTTGAATATCTGCTTCATCAGGGTTCTCTGATCATCCCCGTCATAAATCGTAAAATTAGTGCTGTATCCCAGGTACTCAATATGCCTGCGCAGGATCCGGACGCAGGAGGAATGGAACGTGCTGACCCAGATGCTCTCGGCGCCGAAGCCGACAATCTTGTCTACCCTCTCCCTCATCTCAGCCGCTGCCTTATTGGTAAAAGTGATAGCCATGATATTCCATGGGTTCACCTGTTTTTCTTCTATCAGGTACGCAATCCTGTGGGTCAGAACCCGGGTCTTGCCCGATCCTGCTCCCGCCAGTACGAGAAGCGGACCTTCCGTATGATATACCGCTTCCTGCTGCATCGGATTGAGTAATTCGTATTTGTTCATATTTTCTACCGCCTTTTATCTGATTCCATATTCAGGGTAACGTGAAATTTATTATAATATATTTTCCTGTGTATGTCACGAAAAACTCTCAAACCAGAAGCCGGCGTAATGATACTGACTTTCTGCTTTTAAACCACCTCTGCTATCTCTCTTCCCATCTTACCACATTGCTTTTTCTCTACAACCAGGATTGTCTTTTCCAAATCGGTGAGGAGCTTTTCTTGCCAGTTAACTTCCATAGGATGATATAAAATCACCCGACGATGTTTATAATCAAAAGGGACATCCTCCATAGATTGACTGATAATTATCACATCTTTATGCAACGCATCCGCATACCCCAGTTCATAGTTTACATTTGGATTCTTTCCCGTTACATCGGCTATTAAAAAATCCGAACTCTCTATCTCATTTACAATGTCATCAATGATAGCCTGAACACTGTAAATTTCATCCGCCCTTTTTACTTCATATTGTAATGCTTCAACAGCAGGCTTAATCAATTTGGTATAATAACCGTCTAATTGCTTTACAAAAGGCATTATGACAAAACATTTCCCCTTTTTCAAATCTCTATTTTCTTTATCCAGCATATATCCCATCTATTCTTCAAATAAATTTATCTAATATCTTTGAAATCAATCTGGCTATTGCATCAAGAAGTCCTTCCCCTTCATAGCCTTCTGATCCTGTCTATAAATGCCTCTAATTAACTTACGAACTTCTTATGAGAGCATTTCTTCTTAAAATCTGCATTCATCCTTTTCATACGAATATCAAGTACATTGAATTAAAACTTCTTGTCAAAATTCTCTAAACACTCTAATACCTTTACTAATTCATTTGTATAATCCAAGCTTTCCGTCCTTAGATCAGATAACTTGATATCATCCATATAGTCCAAAAGTTTTTTATATTCGTCTTTCAAAAATTTTGTGATCAAACTTCTTTTTTTACCCAAAACAGTATACTTTATCTCGTACCTTTCCAAGTCAAGTACCGGTTGCGCATCTTCTCTCTTCTCCTCCATTAAATCTTCTTGTTTATAATAAAGTTGTTTATCCTCTACGCCTATAGTTTCTTCACTTTCATTTACCAATTCTTCATTTTTCAAATATTCCTTCTTCTTTTCTTCATCTCCTGTTAAGTTGCCTTCTGTTAAAGTAGAAAGTTTATAAACTCCTCTGCCAATGTTACAGATTATACCTTTTTGAGTCAATGAGTGTATTGCTCCGGCTAACACACCTTTTGTGAAGTCTTGTTCATATCTCATGCCTTCTTCGCTCTCTAAATAATTTTTTATAAATTGAATGTCATGTTCTCTTCCATCACTTAAACTGATAGGGATTAGTTTTTTTAACTCCGATGATTTACTCATATTTTCCCCTTTCTTCGATTTTCTTCATATTATCATTCAAGTTTAAAGGTGTCAATCTTTTTCTCCATTAGTTTTCAATCTTCGTCCCAAAACAACCAATCTTTCAAGCAAAACAGTTTTTTACATACTTAATGCCGTTTAGGATTGTTCTCTTATAATTCAAAAAATGGCTACAGGACTTGTATTTGCACTATACATATCCCTGTAGCCAATATTAATATTGGGGATTTTCCCCATCTATTCATTTAAGGTCCGCTCATCATACCTCCGCCCGGTACCTCCAGACACCGTCCTCAAAATAACGGCTGACCTTCCCAAGCTTCTCCAGATGATCCGCATGAGCCATACATTCCCCTACCGCAAACCACTTCTGGGCCGCCGGGAAATCCTCCCAACTGGCCGCCCGGATCTTCCACCGCATCTTTCCGGTCAGCTCATAAAGTGTCATATCCGGTTTTTCCTCGAGAAGTTTTATGACCTCCTCCAGTCGTTTTTCATGATGAAGCAGAAGCTGTTCAATCCTCTCCTCATAATTTCCCGTCTTTCTGTGCCCGGGGAGTGCAAAAACCACAGGGTACTTCTTTGCTTTTTTCAAGCTGTCCAGATAATCGCCCAGAGAGTCCTCCACGCCCAGCCATGATGTAATATTGGGAGAAATGTCAAACAGGATATGATCTCCTGTAAACATAAACCGATGCTTCTCTTCCCAGAACATTGCATTGCCGGGCGTATGTCCCGGCACGGAAATCATCGTAAGGCTGTATGGGCCGGCCTGGATCTTATCACCTTCACGCAGCGGGCAAAAGCGTCCGTCCAGCGCATCCAGCTTATAGCGGGACGCCGGATTAACCGCCTCTGTTACATTTAACAGTTCCTCAGGAAAACCGGCCTCCAAAAACTGGCGGTGACGGAGCAGGCTTCGCTGCGGAAGAAAACCCTCCTGTAATACCTTAAAATCCGTCTCACTGATATAAATCCGGCCGTCCGGGGCCGCCGCCTCCCTGGCAAGCCCTGTGTGATCGGAGTGGAGATGCGTGAGAAGCACATCGATTCGGCTTGTACTGCTGCCGGCTTCCGTTATACCTGCCATCAGCGCCTCCCGGCACTCCGGACGGCGGAATCCCGTATCAATCAGAAGATCCCGCTCCCCGCCCCGGATCAGATAGCTGTTCAGTTCCCTTAAAGGATTCTGGGGCAGCGTTACGCCCAGCCTGTATATATTTTCTTTTACCTGTTCCACCACAGATTCTCCCATTTCAGAATTCCTCCTCTGCGCCGTTTCGGTGCGCCATTGCCTTAAACAGCCAGAAACAAATGATAATGCCCAATACAATTGACAAGTAATCGGCCGCAGGCTGCGCATAAATTACGCCGTCCAGTCCGAACATCCGATCCAGAATAAATACAAGAGGGATAAAAATCAGGCCCTGGCGACAGACCGTAAGTACCAATGACGGGAGCGCCTTTCCCATTCCCTGAATTGTGTTAATGCAGAGAAACAGAATGCCGATAAACGGGCCGGAAAGCTGAAGGGCAATGACCATCTGGATTCCATAGGCAATAACCTCGGTATCGTTTATAAATACCTGAATCAGCGTCCGGCGTGCAATCATCATGATAATCGTCAGCACCGTACCCATGATCACGGCGCATATACCGGTAAATCGGAAGACCTGCATCAGCCGCTTTTTATTCCTGGCTCCGTAATTATAACCAATCAGCGGCTGGATGCCTGCGCAGAGGCCAATCTGCAGAAGCACCACCAGCATATTCGATTTCATCGCCACGCCCATGGCAGCTACCGGAGTGTCACCGTATCCAACCAGTGCCAGATTTAAAATAATATTGGCAAAGCTCATCAAAATGGTATTCAGGGATGCCGGGATACCGATCGAAGCCACACCGGATACGATCCGTTCCCCCATCTTAAAGTCCTTAAGCTTAATGGAGAGGGAAGATTTTTTCCTGAGGAAATAGACAAGATAAAAGGCGCTGGCCGCAATATTTCCGATGACGGTAGCGATCGCCGCGCCGGTTACCCCCCAGCCCAGCCCCAGAATCATAACGGGATCCAGTACGATATTGACCACGGTTCCAATCAGATTTCCTATCATTGACTCCCGGGCTGCCCCCTCGCCCCGGAGAATGTTGCCGAAGGCAGTGGCAAAGATGATAAAGGGGCCTCCGAAGGATATGTAGGTCAGATACTGTCTGGCATACTCAATTGTATTCGCGCTGGCTCCTATCAGCTTCAGAATCAAATCCATTCCGGCTATAAAGAGCGCCGCAACTATTATGCCCAGGCCGATAGAGCCGTAGCAGCAAAAGGACGACAGGTTTCTGGCACGGTCCATCCGCTTCTCTCCCAGCGCACGCGATATGGCGGAGCTTCCGCCGATCCCAAACAGGTTGCCCAGCGCCATGTAAATCATAAAGATCGGTGTAGCCAGCGAAACGGCCGCCACCTGAAGGGGATCTCCGGTCTGGCCGATAAAAAATGTGTCGGCCATGTTATAAATAACTACCACCAGCATGGAAATCATGGTGGGGACAGCCATGAGAGCCACCGCTTTGGGGACCGGCGCCTCCTCAAATAATTCTCTGTTTGTGTTCATGTAAATAATTCTCCTTTTTCATTGCCTGCAATAACTATTTCATATTGTGTTAAAATATGCGCCATATCATGGTCTACTTGATATTTTCTTCCAGCTTTCTTATCGTGCGCGTAAGCTGATTAAGCTCATCCCGGGAAATTCCAGACTGAAGCTCTGCCTCAAACCGGTTCAGGCGGTCTATCATCCTCTCCCGTGCCTCGGCTCCCTTTTCCGTCACTACCAGCTTCTTCATCCTGGCGTCATAGGAAACCGGCTCCCGGCGGATATATCCGTTGCGCTCCATCAGCTGCAGAGTCCGGCTGGCCGTGGAACGGCGGATTGAAAATTCCTTTTCAATGTCCCTCTGCATGATATCTCTCCCCTGCGACTGAATCAAAAAATGCAGAACCCAGTCCTGGTTCGCGGTCAGCGTCTCCCCTTCCTGGGCCGACATCTGATTGATTCTGCGGTAAATAAGATTAGATAATACACGGATTTCAAATCCGACATGGGTGTTAACTGTCATCTTTATTTCCTTCCTGAATGCTTTTTCCCTATATTTAAAAATATCAAGCTGGCTTTGGGAGCGGACGCCTGCCTCTTAAATTAATCTGAATCAGCTTTTCCGCTCCTGGCTTTGTCCAAAAATGTAAGCACACTAACATTCTAAACGAACATATATTCTTTGTCAACTCTGTTTTCCAAAAGAGCAGGTGAATTCCCTGTATTGCTTCCTCGATACAGCATCAGCGAAATGGCATGCGGACAGTAGCAAACGCCGCAGTGCGGACAATAAAAACTCTGTTACTGTTCACACCCCGCCAAAAAGCGTCGCGCCGTGAAACTCGGGATTTTCGTGCAAAATGCGCACGAAAACACCTCGCGGGACATAACCGTGTGGACAGTAACAAAACTCTGACAACATTATAAAATAAACAGCTTTTAGGTCTTGTCATCTAGTATTCATTACTATATAATAAGATTTGAGGTGAATTTTATGAAAACGAATGAAGAACGACTGCAGGATCTGATGGCTTATCTGGACAGTGTGACCAGAATCAATCCGTCTGATATCCCCGCCATTGATTTATATATGGATCAGGTTACCACTTTCATGGATACACATTTATCTGCTTCCAAGCGGTTTGGTGAAGATAAGATTCTGACGAAAACCATGATTAATAACTATGCAAAGAATAACCTGCTTCCGCCGCCGGAGAAAAAGAAATATTCTAAAAACCATATATTGCTGTTGATTTTTATCTATTATTTTAAAAATGTACTATCTTTCAACGATATTGAGCAGCTTTTTTCTCCCATCAGCGAAAATCATTTTGCGGACGGTTCTAATCCTGAACTGGCAGAGCTGTACACGGAGATTTTTTCACTGGAGCGTGAGCAGCGCAAAAGACTGAAAGACGATGTAATGGCGAAATTTAAGGCAGCTTCCGGAACCTTCCAGGACGCTGAGGGTGACGATCAGGAATACCTTAGACTCTTTTCCTTCATCTGTGAGCTGGCATTCGACGTGTATCTGAAAAAACAGATGATAGAACTACTGGCCGAACAGCTGAGGCAGGAGAATCCGCCGAAGAAGAAAAAGTAACTCCGGTAAGCCCCCTCTTTTTGAAGGGAGGACAAATAAAACGATAAACTGCACGCTCCGCGCACAGGTCACCGTCATCAATCAAGCGGATTTTCTTAAAAGGCAAATCCGGCTATTGACATATCTGCTTTAACGCGGTAGAATCACTCTTAATTAAATAGCCAGCAACAACAAGCTTTGACGAGGAAAAGTATTCCGTCCCGTATCCTTTCAGAGAGCTGACGGCAGGTGCGAGTCAGCAGGAACACCGGAAGAAAATCACCTCTGAGCTTTCAGACTGAACAGCTTTACCAGTAAGACTGAACGGTTAACAGCCGTTATCCTGTTACACATTGACAGATGTGGACGAGTGGCCGTTTAACGGCAACAAGAGTGGTACCGCAGAGGATTATAACCTTTGTCTCTTAATAGAGACAGAGGTTTTTTTGTTGCAGGCGGAGAATCCCGCCCGCGGAATTCTTTCTTAATTCTTCTCTGCCCATTCCAACAAATTTGAAAGGGGATTTATTATGAACACATTGAAAAAACTCAGTAACTTCTTCGGCCAGAATATGGCTGTCATCGTCATCGCAGTAGCCGCCCTGGCCTTGTTTGCGCCTCAGAGCGTAAGCTTTATCAAAACTTCCTACGTCAATACCCTGCTCGGCATTGTCATGTTTGGAATGGGCCTCACGCTGAAGCCGGGTGACTTTAAGGTGGTTTTTTCCCGTCCGAAGGACGTCATCATAGGATGTATCGCCCAGTTCACCGTGATGCCGCTGCTGGCTTTCGGACTGACTAAAGCTTTTAACCTCCCGCCGGAGCTTGCCATCGGCGTAATTCTGGTGGGAACCTGCCCCGGCGGCACTTCCTCCAATGTTATGACCTATCTCTCTAAAGGCGATGTGGCCCTGTCGGTCGGCATGACGGCTGTCTCCACTGTACTGGCTCCCTTTCTTACCCCGGTTCTGACCTATGTCTATGCCGGAGCGAGAGTCGACGTCAATATGGCAAGTATGTTCCTGTCCATCGTCAAGGTTGTCATCGTGCCGATTGCCGCAGGTTTCATCATCAATCACTTTTTCTTTGCAGTCACCCGGCAGATTGTAGAAATTCTTCCGCTGATTTCCACCACGGCCATTGTTGCCATCGTCGCCGCCGTTGTATCGGCTAACGCATCAAAGATACTGACAAGCGGCCTGCTGATTGTCGCTGTGGTCATCTGCCATAACGTGCTGGGCTACCTGCTCGGTTTCTCGATCGGCAAAGCGCTTAAGCTGGACGGAAGCAAATGCCGGGCTATCTCCATTGAAGTCGGCATGCAGAACTCCGGCCTTGCAACCTCCCTGGCCGCCACCCACTTTGCCCAGTACCCTCTTGCCACGATTCCGGGCGCCGTGTTCAGTGTCTGGCACAATATTTCCGGCGCGGTGCTGGCTAACTTCTATGCGCGCTCAGCGGAAAAATCAGAAAGCAGCGCCGCTCGGTAGAAAATACAGCTGCCTGTTCCCTCCGTCTTTCCCGCATCCACATACTCCTTCAGACGGAAGGCTGTTCCCGCCGGCACAAACGCGGTACGGCTGTATAAAACGGTCAACGCACGCGGTACGTACCCTGTATCCGGTCAACGAAAAAGGATCACTGCTTTTCCCTAAAAGCCGTGATCCTTTTTCGCTCATTTTTACATTTATATAATTGTTACGCTTCGTTGTCCTCCGCAGCCTGATCCTCCAGCCGCTTGAATACCATATCATAACCGTCATTTCCATAATTGAGTGAACGGTTTACACGGCTGATTGTTGCTGTAGATGCCCCGGTCTTATCGGCAATTTCCAGATAAGTCCTCTTTTCTCTGAGCATCTTGGCCACTTCATAGCGTTGCGAGAAAGACAGCAGCTCATTGACTGTGCAGACATCCTCAAAAAAGCTGTAGCACTCTTCCGTACTCTTAAGGGTCAGAATCGCCTGAAATAAATGGTCAACCGCTTCTGTCTTGAGTTTTTTATTCATGTAAAAGCACCTCTTCATTATATATTTTTGCTTTCCGTAAACCACCAGTACCTTACAATTTTAACATACTAAAGTCGTAAAGTCCATATATTTATTGATTTATTTTTACCTGTTCGTCAGTGGAGCATGAATTTCTCCACAACATGGGCAATTCCGTCGTCGTTATTGGACATGGTAATATAATCGGCCGCTTTCCTCACCGGAAGCACAGCATTTTCCATCGCGACGCCGAGACCTGCAAATTTGATCATCGTCAAATCATTATAGCCGTCCCCGCAGGCAATCATACGCTCCTTGTCAAGTCCCAGTATCTCTAAAAGCCTGGCCAGTGACTGGGCCTTATCGATGCCTCTGGGCAGTATCTCAAGGAAAAACGGTTCCGAACGGTAAATGCTGAAATTCTTCCCCATAGCCGCTTTTACCCTCGGCTCAACCATGGCAAGATAATCACCGTCATCCATCATCAGAAATTTGGGAACCGGATACGTCACATAAGACTTCAAATCATCAATCTGGCGGACCTCCATGCTGTTAATCTTATTTTCCAGCTTGGAATAGGGACTTTCAGCGTCATTTGTTATGAGAGTGTGGCCGTCGTAGGTGAGTATGGTCACCCGCTCTTCCTCTGCCAGCCCGATAATCTTTGCATTCGCTTCCACCGGCAGAAGACGGCTGAATACTGCTTCCCCTGTCCGGCAGTTCGTAATCATTCCTCCGTTAAATGAAAGAATATAACTTCCATATTTCTCCAGCATAAGCTCCCGCGCCAGGGGCATCACCCCGTCGGTCGGACGGCCCGAGGCCAGGACAATCTTCTTTCCCCGCTCCTGAATCTCCATCAGAGCCTTTTTAGTCTTCGGTGTAATTACCTTATCACGGTTTGTAAGCGTTCCGTCCAAATCCAGAACGATAATTTCATAATTCTCCATCCGTCTGTCATTCTCCCGCATTCCTGCAAATTAATTAAACTCCCGGCATTCTGCTATTCTTCCCCAGCCGCTATTATAAAGGAAGTAACGGGAAAATTCAATTAAAACAATCCTGTTTCCATAAAACACGGGGAAAACAGGCACCAACCTACAGTTTTTCCAATATCCTAAATCATATAGACATAATCCACAGGAGAGTATTATGAAAAAATTTGTTTCAGTTTTTCTGACAGCCGCCATGGCGGCCGCCTCCCTTACCGGCTGTCAGAGCGGGGGCTCCTCCGATGCCCTTACCCCGGTTACATTAAATGAAGTGGCCCACTCCATTTTCTATGCTCCCCAGTATGCTGCCATCGAACTGGGATATTTTAAAGACGAAGGGATCGATCTTACGCTGGTTAACGGCGCCGGGGCCGACAAAGTTATGACCGCACTGATTTCAGGCGACGCCGACATCGGTTTCATGGGTTCGGAAGCCAGCATCTATGTGTATCAGGAAGGCTCCGACGATTACGCCGTAAACTTCGCCCAGCTCACTCAGCGGGCCGGCAACTTCCTCGTCGGAAGAACTGCCCAGGAAAACTTCTCCTGGCAGGATTTGAAGGGTAAGAAAGTGTTGGGCGGCCGCGCAGGCGGTATGCCGGAAATGATCTTCGAATACATCTTAAAAAAGAACGGCATTGACCCGAAAACCGATCTGACCATCGACCAGAGCATCAATTTCGGCTTAACCGCAGCCGCATTCACCAGCAACGACGCTGATTACACTGTGGAATTTGAACCATTTGCCACAGGGCTTGAAAAAGAAGGCAGCGGAACGGTAGTGGCCTCTCTGGGCGTTGATTCCGGATATGTTCCCTATACTGCCTACAGTGCAAAAAAGAGCTATCTGGAAAAAAATCCTGAAATAATCCAGAAATTCACCAATGCCATCCAGCGCGGACTTGAGTACGTGAACACACATTCCGCAGAGGAAATTGCAGAGACAATAAAACCGCAGTTTAAGGAAACCGACACTGCCACGATTGCAACGATTATAGAACGCTACAAGGAGCAGGACACCTGGAAAAACGATACGGTTTTCGAGAAGGAAAGCTTCGAACTTCTGGAAAACATCCTGGAAGAAGCAGGAGAACTGAAAGAGCGCGTTCCTTATGAGGATCTTGTTACAACCGCCTTCTCAGAGGAAGCGGCAAAATAAACCGTCATCCAGCTGCTTTCATCTGTTTTCCAACAGTAAATGCCGCAAAGGCCCTAACGGAATGTTTCACTCCGGTTACAGGGCCTTTGCGGCATATTTTTGAGGACGGCGGTCTGCGCCACTTTCTTTTACTCGTATACCACCATTTTTCCTAGCGATTCTTCCAGATTAATTACAGCCACGATTTTATCTTCCCCTTCAAATATCTTCCCGACCGTCAGCACACTGCCGTTCTTGTCAGGCAATTCTCCTTCCACCTGCCTGTCTGAAAAGACATTCAGAATCTGCGGCTCCGTCTCAATCAGAAAACCGCATTCCAGTCCGGCTGCCTTTGTGACAGGATTAATCCCTGCATCACATTATCTTCATCCTGAAGAGGAGCAAGACCGCCGGCGCTCCTCAATGAGACAATGGGGATGATATTTCCCTTCCAGTTGCATACGCCTTCATAATATTCTGGCAGACAGGGAACCCGTGTAATACGCAAATCGCAGACCAGTTCTTTAACGTTATCCAGCAAGCTGAATCTCCCTTTTCCATAATTATTCCAATATATTCCAGATGTCGGAATCATTCCTGTCCTGATAATTTTCCGGCGTCCGTATATTTTTTCTTGTTCGGGAGAATACTAAGCAAAACGGAAAAATCCGTATACAGGAAAGGATGGTAGAATATGCAGAAAACTATAAATGTAATCGCTCTCACCATAGCTATTATCGGTGCGATCAACTGGGGGCTTATCGGGTTCTTTAACTTTAACCTCGTTTCCTATCTCTTTGGTTCCGCTTCCATGCTGTCCAAAGTTATCTATGCTCTGGTAGGAATCTGCGGTTTATATCTTATCGGCTTCTACGGCCCTGTGACACAGGAGAAATAACGATAATCTGCACGCTCCGCGCACAGGTCACCGCCTTTAATGAAAAACCACCCGGCAAAACCTGCGCCGTGCAGGGCT
>OAWV01000830.1_pt1 | contig 20175 bp, 6 predicted proteins | sample 1495551 | NCBI WGS metagenome assembly OAWV01 (sample SAMEA2580245, study PRJEB22360) | human gut metagenome | biome: human gut; feature: human-associated habitat; material: faeces | place: Denmark | collected 2008/2010 | reverse complement strand
GATGCGCTCCGGATGAATATGATGATCTCATATCAGGAACTTGTTCGCACCTTCCCTAATATTGAGAGGCCAAGCAGATTTTGCTCTTTTTTTTGCGCAATTTATAAAAAATCATAATTCACTAATGCGGTAACGGGAATTAATAAAATAATAACCTGAATTTTTCATGAAGTTAGTATTTAATTCTAATGCGCCGAACTTTTGCTTTACCTTTTCGGTTTTCAGCGTTGCTTAATTGTTACTAAAAGCGAGTTGTTTTAAAAGTATTCAAATGCTAAGTTAATGAAATTAATTATAAAATTTTGCTTACGGTTAAGCCTTTCGTCGTATTGGTTTTTTCAGGGCTGGCAGGGCGCTGTCTTGTTTGTCCTTTAAGATTTATTTATTCTTCGAGCGCTAAGCGTCCATTCGATAATTTCGATGAATATATCCCCTGTTTGCCCTCCTCTGGCCTGGCGACATGGTGTACGCTCCTGGCAACGCTGAACTCAGAATATTTATCCAGTCACTCTATTTTTTAAGAGCAGTAAACCTATGACTACAATAAAGAACCGTCGTTTACGTCCGCGTGCGCATCGTTTTGCTCTTGAGTCTCGCCAGCTTTTTGATGGAGCCGCTCTGGCTGAAACCGCCATCCATGAGGCATCGGCAAGCGATCTGGTGCACCATGAAAGCGCCACCGAACCCGCGAAGGCGCTGGATATTCCCCACGCCGCCACAGCCGACGCCGCAAGCGAAAAACCGGGCAGCGCCGCCAGCGAAGTCTATGTAATAGACCAGCATATCTCCGGCTGGCAGTCGCTGGTGGACCAGGTGCCGCAGGGCAGCCAGGTGGTGATTATCGATGAAAACAGCTCGGGTCTGAGCCAGCTTGCCGACGCGCTGAAAGGCGAAACCAATATTTCCGCCATTCATATTCTGAGCCACGGCGCGTCCGACGCCATTACGCTTGGCACCGATGTGCTGACGGCGGACAACCTCTCGGCGTGGTCTTCACAGCTCAGCGCTATCGGCGCGAGCCTTAGCGACAGCGGCGACATCCTGCTTTACGGCTGCGACGTCTCCGCCCAGGATAACGCCTTTATCACCCGCTTCGCCGAACTGACTCAGGCGGACGTGGCGGCCTCCAGCGACATGACCGGCAGCGCGGCGCTTTCCGGCGACTGGGTGCTGGAAAACCATACCGGCAGCATTGAAGCGAAAACCTTCGCCTTTGATTACGACGGCCTGCTGGCCGGGCCGGAAGTCACCGCGCCGGAAAAAGGCATCACCGTCGCCGAGCCGAGCAGCCTTAACGCCGCAGGCGCCGATACCGCCACGCTCAGCGGCTGGTAGGTCAGCACCACGGACGCCAGCGAAACCGTCATAGTCACGGTGAGCCTGAGCAACAGCGCCATCGGCAAACTCAGCGACAGCCAGACCAGCAACGCTTCGCTGACCATGACCGGCACTGCCAGCGAAGCGCAGGCCTGGCTTAACAGCATCACCTTTACCTCCGCTGACGTCGAGCTTGGCAACACCGGCGCCAGCGGCAAGCTGGACGTCACGGTGCGCGACAGCGCGGGCGTCAGCACCAGCAAATCCATCGATGTGACCGTGACCCCGTCGAACGACCCGGTAAGCGTGGCCGACGCCACCCAGAACGTGCCGGAGATCGAATCGGGCGGCAGCGTCATCACCACCGTGACCCTTAACGCCATCGATGCGGAAGTAACGGCGGGCACCCAGCAGCCCGTGCAGATTGTCTATGGTCTGACCGACCTGCCGCAGTATGGCTATCTGACGCTGAACGGCGACCGGATGGGCGTCGGCTCTATCTTTACCCAGCAGGATTTGATCGACGGCAAGGTGAAGTATGTCCACACCGCCACGGGCGCAGACCAGAACGCCGCCGACGGCTTTACGGCGGTCATCAACGACGGCGCGACGCCGAAGGCGCAGTCCGATACCGTCCACGTCACGCTGAACATTACCCCGCAGAACCAGGCGCCGACCCTTAGCGGCAGCGGCGTGGTCTTTGAAGGCCAGCCCAACAATGCGGTCAACACCGGCAACGTCGGCCAGTATATAGAGGCGGACGGCGGCGGCGATCCGGGCGACACAACGCTGACTCTCACCATTACCGCCCTGCCGACCCACGGCACGCTCTGGTTTAACGGCGTCGCCGTCACCGTCGGCCAGACCTTTGACTATGCCGATCGCAATCTGCTGACCTATGCTAACGACGGCAGTGAAAACCAGGGCACCGACAGCTTTGGCGTACGCGTCACCGACCAGGGCGGCGGCACCGGCGTGCCGGCCAGCACCGACGGCACCATTACCCTGACCGTGCGCCCGGTGGATGACGACCCGACTCTGGACAACGTAACGCTGCACGCGCAGGTGGACGATCTGGCGAACGCCGTCACCCTTACGTCTGCGATGATCGGCGCAAGCGACGTGGATTCCACCGATAACCACCTCAGCTTTATCGTTGACGACAGCAAGCTCACCCACGGTTACCTGACGCTGGACGGCTACCGCCTGCAAAACGGCGGCACCTTCACCATGCAGGATATCGTCGACGGCAAAGTGCAGTACGTGCAGTACGCCAGCGCATCGGGTGACACCGACAGCTTCAACTTTGTGGTGGTGGACAACACCGCTGCGCTGCGCTGGAACGCCGACGGCACGACCTACAGCCGCATCGGCGGCGTGTACACGCCGGGCACCGAAACGCTGACCAGCTTTACCTTTACCATCGGCCTTGCGGTGGTCACGGGCGGCGGTCCCGGCACGATTCCGGATCGCGTCACCACCATTACCAACCGCGATTCCACCTGGGCGGGCGTGGACTTCACCTCTGGCTACGCCCGCGGCGAAGTGGAAGAAGGCGGCATCCTCGTACTGAACGGCACCAGCGGCGACTTCTCCAGCGTGCCGGGCCTGAGCTACACCGCCACGGGCGTGGACGCCTCGCAGGTGGTCTATACCTTCCTTGGTTTCTCGAACGGCGCAACGGGCGGCGAGCTGCAAAAAAATGTCGGCGGCAGCTGGGTGACGCTCGGCGAATACGCCACCTTTACGCAGGCCGACCTCGACAGCGGCAATATTCGCTTCCAGCACGACGGCGGAGAGACCTTTGTCTACGCCGCGGCGTTCTCTGTCTCGGCGGGGCTGACCACGCTCGATGCTAACGGCAACCCGGTGACCGATATCTGGACGCCGACGCTGAACATCTACGTCACGCCAGTGAACGATCTGCCGGTGGTAACCGGCTCCTCCTCCACCGTAATCGCCGAAGGCGAAACCGCTTACCTGACCACCGGCCAGATAGCGATAAGCGACCCGGACGACGCCAACAGCAGCAACGGGCTGGAAGAGAGCGCGACGATCAAAGACGGCAGCGCCAGCGCCAACAACTATGCCTATAACAACGACGCGACCGACGCCAACGCCCTGAAGTTCACCATCAAAACGCTGCCGGACGGCGGCACGCTGCAATACTACAACGGCTCGCAGTGGGTTGACGTTACCGTCGGCCAGACGCTCAACGCCTCGCTGCTTACCGCCAGCGCCTCGACCACCGGGCTGCGCTTCGTCAGCGACGGCTCGGAAGTGCGCTCCACCACCTTTACCGTATCGGCCACCGACCGCTGGGGCGCCACCTCCGCCAGCGACGCGACGGTGAAAATCCAGATAACTAACGTCAACGACGCGCCGCAGATCGCCAAAGACCCGACCCAGGCCGACCCGACGGTGACCGCAGGCTCGCCGAACCTGATTGGCGGCACGCCAGTCAACAACCCGCTGTACGTCACCGAAGGAAGCTATGGCCAGATAACCAGCGCCATGCTGCAAGCCTACGATTCCGACAGCAGCTCAATGCAGGTGCAGTACACCATCACCGGCGCGCCGACCCACGGCACCCTGGCCTATTCCAAAGATGGTGTGAACTTCAGCCCCATCGGCAAAGGCTCCTCCTTCACCCAGCAGGATGTGGCGAACGGGTACATTTACTACCTGAACGACGGCACCGAAGGCAGCGGCAACAGCGAACCCGCCACCCCGGACGATAAGTTCACCTTCACGATTTCTGACGGCGACAAAGAGCAGACCGGCAACGCGTTCTGGATCTACACCCGCCCGACCGACGACGCGCCGGAAGTGACCGCGCCGTCGGGCATCAAGAACATCGCCAGCGCCACGGCGACGAGCAACGCCCTGCCGGGCTTCTCGGTCAAAGATGGGGATCTGACAGACGGCGTGACCGATGGCGAGAGCGATTATTTGCAGGTGACCGTGCGTCTGCTGCATGCGGACGGCAGCGCCTTCGTGGCCAGCGAATACAGCGACGTGACCCTGGGTTACGCGACCGGCAGCGGCGCGACGATCTCTACCGCCCACGGCGGCCAGCACGACTATCTGGTCTTGAGCGGCACCCGCGCCCAGGTGAACGCGGCGCTGGCGGGCCTGACGGTGACCTTCAGAACCGACCGCAACGCCACCTATCAGGTGCAGACTATCGCCGATGACCGCCTGCGCGACGCAAGCGGCACGCTGACGGCAGGCGCTAACGGCGGCACGCTGAACCAGCCCGCGACGCCTGGCAGAGGCGCGGCGGCCACCGCCGTCGACGCCACCGAGTACAACTGGTACAGCGCCTCCGTACCGGAAAAAAGCGGCAACCTGAGCGCGGCGTCCGTCACCATTCGCGCCTCGGAAATCAACGATCCGGGCACGCTGACCGTGACCAACCTGGACCGTACCGTTTATGAAGATCAGGCAAGCTTTATCGGCGGCAATATCGTGGTGCAGGACACCGAATCCGCCGCCTTCGGCACGCCGGTGACCGTCACCATCACCGCGCCGTCCGGCACCCTCGGCATCGGCGGCGCGGACGTGAACACCAGCGCCACCGCCAGCGCCGCCGGCAGCCAGCCGGTTACGATTTCCGGCGACAACTCCGGCACGCTGACGCTGACCGGTCGCGCCAGCGACATTGAAGCGCTGCTGAACGACGCGGCGCTCGGCCTCACCTGGCAGAGCGGCGCCAACGTCAACCACGACCTGAACGGCGCAGCGGCGGGCGATGTCACCATCACCCTGCATCTGGACGACGGCGACTCGCATATCGGCGACACCGTGCAGGCCGCCCCGGCCGACCAGACGCTGAACCTCACCATTGTGCCGGTGAACGACGCGCCGGTTGTCTCTGCAACGGGCGGTACGGTTTACCTCAACAGCGATCCGGCGGTAGTCGACGGCACCAAAGTCGGCGGCTTTGTGATTTCCGACCCGGATTACACCGACGGCGGCAATATCGCCGACGGCGAAACCGATTTTATGCAGGTGACGGTGCGCATCACCGACGCCAGCGGCGTGCCGCTGACCGCCGCGCAGTACAGTAACGCCGGCGTATCCGACATCACCATTAGCTCCGGCAACACAACGTCCGGCGTGACGATTGACAGCGTCTATAACGGCAGCGAGTCCGCACTGGTGATCCGCGGCACGCTGAGCCAGGTGAACGCGTACCTGGCGGCGCTGACCGTCTCCATGACCGGCTCCGCCCTGTCGAACGCCGATAACGCCTGGCGTGTGGAAGTGATTGCCGACGATCGCCTGCGCGACGCCTCTGGCAACCTGACAAGCGCCAACAGCGCCAACGGCGGCCAGAACGATGCCGTCACCGGCGTCGCGGCGGTGCCGACCACGGCTATCGACCCTTACGGCGCGCTGCCTTCCGGCCTGAGCCAGAACGTCAGTACCGCATGGCGCAGCGTCTTCCCAAGCGACGTCAACGATCCGGCGACCATCACGGTGACGGACAAGTCAGTCAACGAAGGCTCAACGACCGTCGCCCTGCCCGCCATTACCGTGGCGGACCCGGACGCCGACAGCGCCAGCCTGACGGTGACGGTCACTCTGCCGGGCGGCTTTACCTTTAAAACGATTGGCGGGACGGGCGGCACCGTTGATGCGGGCGGCGTCAACACCACCAGCTTCACACTTACCGGCACGCTTTCGCAGATCAACAGCCGCCTCGCTAACCTGACGGTGAACCTGCCGACCAACGCGGGCGTCACCGCCGCCGACTGGAACGGCACCTTTAACGTCACCGTAGTGGTGAACGATAACGCCAACCACGGCAGCCGCCCGACCACGCTTACCGGCGACAGCAATAACCCGAACGCGAACCCGGGCGACATCAGCTACGCCGATGACACCTCCGCCGCGCTGGTCACCACCCGTACCTTTAGCGTGACCGTGAAACCGTCGAACGATGCCCCGGTCGTGCTGGGCGGCGCTACCCAGACGCTGGCCCCGGTGAGCGAAGACACCAGCGCCGCAGCGATTACCGGCGACACCATTGCCAACCTGTTTGCCGGTAACTTCTCGGACCCGAACGATCAGGTCAACAATGCGTCCATTACGGCAACCGGCGGCACCAGCGCTGACAGTTTCTGGGGCGTGGCTATCACTAACCTGTCAGTCAACAGCGCGCAGGGCGAATGGCAATACTCCACCGATGGCGGCACGACCTGGGCTGCCATTGGCAGCCGCACCGACGCCAACGCCCTGCTGCTGGATGCAACGGCCAAAGTCCGCTTTGTACCTGCCGCTGACTTCTTCGGGACGCCTGCTGCCTTGAAAGTACGTCTGGTGGAAACCAACAACAACGGCGACACCACCGCAACGACAGGGTCGCTGACCAGCGGCCAGACTGTATCAACGGCAACCAACGGCAGTAGTTCACGCTATAGCGCAGCGATGGTCACCCTCTCAACCAGCGTCACTAACGTCAACGACCGTCCGACGATTAGCGCGACGCCGCTGACCATGCAGGAAGATACGCCAGTTGGCAAAACGCTGACCTCTATTCTTGGCAGCTACAGCGACGCCGCCGACAACCAGACGGGAATTGCTGGCGGCGGCAACGCCAGCGGCGCTATCGGCTATGTGGCGATCGTCGGCAACACCACCGACGCAAGCCTCGGCCACTGGGAGTACTCTACCAACGGCACGACCTGGACTGCGCTTGGCACAAGCTACAGCGAAACCAACGCGCTGGTGCTGCTCGCCTCGACCCAGCTGCGCTTTGTGCCGCTGGCCGACTACAACGGCGCGGTGCCGGGCGGCCTGACGGTGCGCGTCTCCGACAGCACCAGTTCCGCCGATACCGGCGTCAGCGCCGCGGGCAGCACGCAGGATCTGCAAAGCGCCTTCAACAGCGGCCAGACCAGCCACTGGAGCACGGCGCAGAGCATCAGCATGAGCATTACAGCGGTGGCGGACGCGGTGAGCGACACCGCCGCCACCCATTCGGGCGAGGCGAAAACCATCGACGTGCTGGGCAACGACAGCTTCAGCAACAGCGATAAAGCGATCACGGCGGTCACCCAGGGCGTTTATGGTTCCGTGGTTATCGACAATGGCAAGGTGATTTATACCCCTAACACCACGAGCTACGTCGGCAGCGATACGTTCACCTATACCGTCACCAGCGGCGGCGTGACCGAAACCGCGACGGTCACGATTCAGATGAATAACGCCGCCCCGGTCACCCAGGGTGAAAACGTCAGCACGCCGGAAGATACGACGCTGACCAGCTCCGCCGCGCAAAACCTGCTGCTGAACGATTCCGACCCTGATGGCGATACGCTGAGCATTCTTAACTACTCCGTCAGCGGCGTCGGCACGGTGTTTACCGCAGGCCAGACCGCCGACCTCACCGGGTATGGCAAACTGACCATCAACGCCGACGGCAGCTATACTTTTGTCCCGGTCGCCGACTGGAACGGTACGGTGCCGACGGTGACCTACCGGGTGGTTGATGGCCGCACCAACGGCGCGACCACGGCGCAGTTGAAGATAACCGTCACGCCGGTAAAAGACGCCTTTGACGACAGCCTGACGACCCACGCGGGTACGCCGGTGACCATCGACGTTTTCGCCAACGATAAATTCAGCAACGGCGATAAAGCGATTACCGGCAAGACCAACGGCGCTTACGGTACGGTTAGCATCAGCAACGGCCAGGTGGTTTACACCCCGACCAGCGGCTACGTCGGCACCGATACCTTCACCTATACCGTCACCAGCGGCGGCAAAACCGAAACCGCGACGGTCACCCTCACTCTGGTCAACGACGCGCCGCAGGTCGGCCTGGCTAAAACCGGCAGCACGGCGGAAGACACAACGCTTACCAACGGCGAAAATCTGCTGACGGGCGCCAGCGACCTGAACGGCGACGCGCTGACGGTGAAATCGTTTATGGTGGGCAATACCACCTGGGCCGCCGGCCAGACCGCCACGCTTGCGGGCTACGGCGCGCTGACCCTCAACGCCGACGGCAGCTATACCTTTGTTCCGGTCGCCGACTGGAACGGCAACGTGCCGCAGGTGACCTACACCATCACCGACGGTCGCACCAACGGCGACGTCACCTCGACGCTCGATATCTCCGTTACGCCGGTGCAGGATGCGTTTAACGACAGCCAGACCGGCCACGGGCGCGACCCGCTGGTGATTGATGTCTTTAATAACGACAGCTTCGCCAACAGCGACAAAGCCATTACCGCCACCACCAACGGCGCGCACGGTACGGTGACCGTCAGCAACGGCAAGGTGGTTTACACCCTGAACGACGGCTATGTCGGCACCGATAGTTTCACTTATACCGTTACCAGCGGCGGCAAAACCGAAACCGCGAACGTCACCGTAACGTTAACGAACGGTGCGCCGACCGGGGTTGTCGGCAAAACCGCCAGCACAGCGGAAGACCAGACGCTGACCAGCACGGCTTTGCAGAATCTGCTGAACGGCGCCAGCGACCCGGACGGCGATACGCTGAAAGTCAGCGCATTTACGGTGGGCGCAACGACGTGGGCCGCTGGCCAGACCGCGACGCTTGCGGGCTATGGCGCGCTGACCATCAACGCCGACGGCAGCTATACCTTTGTTCCGGTCGCCGACTGGAACGGCAGCGTGCCGCAGGTCACTTATGAGGTCACCGACGGGCGCGACAACGGCGTGCAAACCGCCGCCCTCGATATTACCGTCACGCCGGTGCAGGACGCCCATGACGACAGCCGGACAGCCCATGCGGGCGCCCCGGTCACGGTCGATGTCCTGACCAACGACGGCTTCACCAACGGCGACAAAGCGATTACCGGCGTCACCGACGGCGCGCACGGTACGGTTAGCATCAGCAACGGCCAGGTGGTTTACACCCCGACCAGCGGCTACGTCGGCAACGACAGCTTCACCTATACCGTCACCAGCGGCGGTATCGAGGAGACCGCCACGGTTTATCTGACGTTGACCAACAGCGCGCCGACGCTGCCCCACTGGACAGCGATTAACGGTGAAGACTCGCCGATCGGTATCCCTGGCCTTTTATTAGATACCAGCAGCGACGCCGACGGCGACACCATGACGGTGACCGATTTTACCGTCAACGGTACCACCTGGCAGGCAGGCGAGACGGCCAATCTGGCGGGGTACGGAAGCCTGACTATTACTTCTGACGGCAGCGTGACGTTTATTCCGGTGGCTGACTGGAACGGCAACGTACCGGTGGTGACCTACACGGCAACGGACGGCCGGGATAACGGCAGCGTCACATCGACGCTCACCATTCAGTACAATGCGATCCCTGACGCCGTTGACGACAACGCCACCACCCACGCGGGCATGGCGAAAGTCATCGACGTGCTGGCGAACGACAGATTCAGCAACAGCGACAAAGCCGTTACCGCCGTCACCCAGGGCAATAACGGCTCGGTGGCGATTGAAAACGGCAAGGTGCGCTATACCCCGAACGCGGGCTTTAACGGCACTGACAGCTTTACCTATACCGTCACCAGCGGCGGCGTAACGGAAACCGCGACCGTTAATGTCACCATCGCCAACATTGCGCCGGTGGCGCACGATGATTTTACGTGGACTGCGGAAGACACTACCCTGACGCGCAGCGCCGCCACCGGGTTGCTGGCTAACGACAGCGATGATGACAATGATGCTCTTGCCATCACGCAGTTCAGTACCGGTACGCAGATTTACGCGGCGGGCCAGACCGCGACGCTTGCAGGCATGGGCGACCTGACCATTAACGCCGACGGCAGCTATACCTTTGTGCCAGTCGCCGACTGGAACGGCGCCGTGCAGCCGATCCTTTACCAGGTAAGCGACGGCAACGGCGGATTTAGCGTGGCGACGCTCTTACTTACCGTCAACCCGATCGCGGATGCGGTCAACGACAGCGTCAGCACCCATGCCGATGTGCCGGTGGTGATCGACGCGCTCGACAACGACAGCTTCAGCAACAGCGACCAGACGATTACCGGCGTCACCGCTGCCGCCCACGGCACGGTGACGATTGAGAACAACACGCTCGTCTACCGCCCGAACGCGGGCTATGTCGGCAGCGACACCTTCGACTACACCGTCACCAGCGGCGGCAAAACCGAAACCGCGACCGTTACCGTGGACGTCACCAACGTGGCGCCGCGTCTGACCAGCGTACCGACGATTTCCACGCCGGAAGACACCACGCTTAACAGCACTGCGGCGCAGAACCTGCTGACTAACGCCCACGATGACGATGGCGACGCCCTCGCCGTGACGGAGTTTACCGTCGGCGGCACCCGCTACCTCGCGGGCGACACCGCGACGCTGGCAGGCTATGGCGATTTGACGATCCGCGCCGACGGCAGCTTCACCTTTGTGCCAGTGGCCGACTGGAACGGCGTGCCGCCTGCCGCGACCTACACCATCAGCGACGGCAAAGACGGCGGCGTCTCCACCGCCACGCTCGCCTTTAGCGTAACGCCGGTGGCGGACGCGAAGGACGATACGGCCAGCACCCATGCGGGTGTTGCGGTCACTATCGATGCACTGCATAACGACAGTTTCAGCAATGCCGACAAAGCGATTATCGATGTGGATCAGGGCCAGCACGGCTCGGTGACCATTGAAAACGGCCAGCTGGTTTATCGTCCTGTGGCAGGCTATGTCGGCCAGGATACCTTCACCTACACCGTGGAGAGCGGCGGCGTTCGCGAAACCGCCAACGTCACCGTCACCCTGACCAACAGCGTGCCGGTCGCAACGGGCGAGACAGTGGCTTCGCCGGAAGATTACGAGGCGCGCGGCGACCTGCTGCTCAACGACCGTGACGCGGACGGCGATCCGCTGTTTATCGCGGGCTTCACCGTCGGCGGCCAGACTTATCAGCCGGGCGATACCGCGCGGCTCCCGGGCGTCGGCGAGCTGACCATTGAGCGCAACGGCGGCTACCGCTTTACGCCGGTGGCCGACTGGAACGGCACGGCGCCAGTAGTAACCTACACGGTCAGCGACGGCAACGACGGCGGCACCACTACCGCGACGCTCGCCATCACCGTCACCCCGGTAGCGGACGTGAAAGATGACAGCGCCACCACCCACGCAGGCGTGCCGGTGACGATTGATGCGATCGGCAACGACCGCTTCGTTAACCCGGACCAGGCCATTACCGGCGTGACCCAGGGCGCGCACGGCTCCGTCGCTATTGAAAACGGGCAGCTGGTTTATACGCCAAACGCGGGCTACGTCGGCCAGGACACCTTCACCTATACCGTCACCAGCGGCGGCGTCACCGAAACCGCCCAGGTCACGCTTGAGGTCACCAACACCCCGCCGGTCGCGGTGGCGGATAAAGCGAGCACCCTGCCGGAAACGCCGGTCAGCGGCAATCTGCTGACCAACGACCGCGACGCGGACAGCGACCCGCTGCACGTGGCGGAGATCACCGTCGGCGGCGCGACCTACGCGCCGGGGGACATCATTACGATCCCGGGCCAGGGCACGCTGGTGGTTAACCGCGACGGCAGCTATCTGTTTACCCCGGCAAGCGGCTGGTCCGGCTTTACGCCAGTGTTGAACTACACCCTGAGCGACGGCAACGACGGCGGCACCGCCACGGGCGAACTGCGCCTGCTGGTGAACCCCGTAGCCGAGGCGTGGGTGAAAGAGGCAGGTCTGGTCGATACGGCCAGCGGCGCGCAAACCACCACGGGCGCGATGGCCGTACTGTCGCTGGAGCCGGTGGAAAGCCTGACCATTGGCGGCCAGACCCTGACGCTTGCGCAGCTCCAGGCGCTGAGCGCCCAGGCGCCAGTGGATATCGCAACGCCGGACGGCGTGCTGTCGCTCACCGGTTTCCAGGTGGACGGCGAAGGCCGCGCGACGCTGCAATACCGCTTCACGCTGACCCAGGCGGTTAACCAGCCGGGCGAATCCACCACCCGCGAAGAGATTCGGTTCTCCGTCAACGGCCAGCAGACCCGCGCGCCGGGCCTGCTGCGCGTCAATATTCTCAACGACGCGCCGGTCGCGGCAGCGGACGACAACAGCATCGACCAGGATCGCGGCCAGCAGGCGGCGTCGGGCAACGTCTTTAGCAACGACGCTATCGGCGCAGACGGCGCCGCGGCGGGCGGCCCGGTGAGCGCGATTTCCTCCGTGAACCTCAACCGCGCGGGCGCGGTCGGCGGCGTAAGCCTGGGCGAGTTCGGCGCCCTGACGCTCGACGCCCGCGGCAACTACAGCTATGTGCTGAACCGCAGCAACAGCCGCGTGGCGTCGCTGGACGCCAACGCCACCCTGAGCGAGGTGTTCACTTACACCATTACCGACGCCGACGGCAATACCAGCCAGGCGCAGCTGACCATCGTTATTCACGGCGTGACGCCGCCGCAGTCGGTACGCACAGGCGATCAGCACTTCCCGAGCTACTACACCAACTACGAGCTGTCGCTCGATCAGCCGTATTCGCCGGGTCTGTTTATCCTGCCCGCAATCTACGGCTTGTACAGCGACCAGTTCTCTCGCAAGGTGGAGCTGAACCGCAAAATTACCGAGCTGGGCCGCGGCATGAATGACAACGGCACGCCGGTGCTGGAAGACGGCATTCTCTTTACCCGCTGGGTAAACACCACGCTGCAACGCAGCGTGGTGAACACCTTCGCCGCCACCGGTATCGGTTCGCAGCTGCTGGGCGATCACTTCAGCCACTTCTCGCTGAATAAATCCGTACAGCCTGCGCCCGTGCTGGAAAACGCGCCGGAACGTCCGCCGCTTAACGAGCGCATCAACGAAAGAACCACCGTGCAGCAGGAGCGCGGCGAGAAAACCCCTGATGCGAAGCAGGTTCACGCCGCCGCGCCGGGCGTGGTGATCGTGCCGCAAGCCGCCGCCCGACCAGGCGCGCCGTCACTGGCGGCGCAGGTCGACGCGCTGGCCCGTAACCGCGTCGCCGCGCCGGAACCGGTCACCGTGGGAGGCGCCACACCGCATCGTTAATCGCGCAACTCCAAAAACCTTTTACACCGGCGGCGCCGCGCCGCCGGATTGTTAACTCAACACTTTAAGCATAACAATGATGACGACTTTAACTGCCGTAACCCCGACTGCCGTACGTTCTGCGCCTCTGCTCGCCCCTGTCGCCGCACTGGTTTCCGCGCTGCTGTTAAGCGGTTGCGGCACCATTAAACCTGAACCGCTGACCCAGGATGAAATCGGCGCGCGCGTCAGCGCCGACCGCGCCGCCATGTACCGCGACCAGCAGCCGGTCTCTGGTCCGCTGACCCTGTCAGACGCCATGGCCCGCGCGCTGAAATACAACCTCGACTACCGCCTGAAGATGATGGAAACCGCCCTGTCGCGCGGCATCCTGGATATCTCCCAGCAGGATATGCTGCCGAAGTTGATGACCGATGCCGGCTACCGCTGGCGCGACAACGATTCCGGCGGCACCAGCGTCGGTATCGAAGACCGGGTCGTCAGCCTGCGTCCGTCCACCTCTGAAGAGCGCGAGCACCTGCTGGCCGACGCCACCTTCTCCTGGGACGTGCTCGATTTCGGCATGAGCTACTACCGCGCGAAGCAGCAGGCGGATAACGTCAACATCGCCGAAGAGCGTCGCCGCAAGGTATTGCAGAATATTGTCCAGGAGGTGCGCGACGCGTACTGGCGCGCGCTGGGCGCACAGCGTCTGCTGAGCGAAGCGCAGCCGCTGGCCGAAGAGATCCAGACCGCGCTTGAGAAAACCCGCGAAGCGGAGCGCGCAGGCATTCTGCCGCCGGTCGAGGGCCTGGAGTACCAGCGCGCCCTGCTCGACGCGGTGGCGCTGCTGAACCAGAAGCGCCAGGAGATGCAGATGGCGAAAAGCGAGCTGGCCGCCCTGCTGAACCTGCCGTCCACCACCGACTTCACCTTACAGGACGTCGCCAATCCGGCGCTTTCCGGCGTGCCAAGCCAGCTTGATACGCTTGAGCAGATGGCGCTGGAACGCCGCCCAGAGCTGCGTGAAGAAGATTACAAAACCCGCATCGACGTGCTGGAAACCAAACGCCAGATCGCCTCGCTGTTCCCGAACCTGAATCTGTTCGGCGGCATCAGCTACGACTCCAACAGCTACCTCTACAACAACAGCTGGGTGCAGGGCGGCGTGGGCGTTTCCATGAACCTGTTCAAGCTGCTGAGCGCGCCGGCCATCAGCCGCACCAACGACGCGCGCCTGGCCACCGACAATGCCCGCCGTATGGCGCTGAGCATGGCGGTGCTGACTCAGGTGCGCGTCTCGGTTGAGCGCTACAAGCTCGCGGTGTACGACTACCAGATAGCCCAGGAGTCCGCCCGCGTCGACCAGCGTCTGGCGAGCATCTCCCGCGCCGGTTCCGACAACTCGCTCTCAAGCGACCTGGAATCCCTGCGCACCCAGGCGCGCTCCATCGTCTCCCGCTTCCAGGAAGCCGCCTCCTACGCGCAGGCGCAGTCCGCCTATGGCCGCGTGCTGAACTCGGTAGGCATCGACCTGCTGCCGGAAAAGGTGACCAGCAGCGATCTGCCGACCCTGTCGCGTGAAATCAACCAGAGCCTGGTGGCGGGCGAGAAGCAGGTCTTCACCCAGAGCGCCGACGCGGTAGTTTCCCGCCATCCGGTCAGCGTCACCCTGGGCCGCCTGCCAGCGGGCGTCAACAAGAGCGCGATTTATCAGTCGGTCACCCATGTGCTGGCCGCCAACCAGCTGGTGCAGGGCAACGGCGCCGACAGCGTGAAACTGCAAATGAACCTCAACCTTGAACGCGCGTCAGGCTCGCAGCGCGGCGTGTGGGAAATGGCGGTCTATAACGCCCAGGGCGCGCAGGTCGCCTACCAGAAATACACCAGCTATCTGCCGAATGACGTCAACACCCGTTCGGTCAGCGCGCTGGCAGAAGCCGCCGCGCTCTCCGTGGTGTCCGACCTGCATAAAGCGGCAGGCGACACCGGCGTGATGACGGCAAGTAACCCTTAATAACAGGAACAGGTATGAACAACGTGAACGAAGGCTGGCGCAGCGTCCGCGCGCTCATGCTGCTGACGGGCCTGGCGCTGTGCGCCAGCGCCTTTGCCGCCGACCCAACCCCCGCTGCGGCGGGGGCAGTCGCAACGCCGGATGCGGCCGTTGCCGCAGCGCCTGAGAGCGCGCCTGACGCCACCGCCGACAACGGCGCCGCGCCGGTGCGTTTTCTGGTGATGGCCAACCAGGAAAGCCCGCTATCAAGCGTGGTGGCCGGGCGCGTGTCGCAGGTCAACGTTGAGCTGGGCGATACGGTCAAGGCAGGCAAACTGCTGGTGACGCTGGACTGTAGCGAGCTGAAAGCCCGTCGCGACGCGGCAGACGCCGAGTACAGCGCCGCGCAGATCAAATATGAAGCGAAGGCGAAATTGCAGGGTCTGCATTCCGCAGGCGCGCTGGAGGTTGGCCTTGCCGCCGCCGACGTGAACCGCACCCGCAGCCAGATCAAAATCTTTGAAGCGCAGCTGGCGCAGTGCCGCTTTACCGCGCCGTTCGACGGCCGCGTGGCGCGTATTTACGTCAAAGAGGGCCAGGGCGTCGGCGCAGGCGCGCAGGTTATCGATCTTGTAAGCAACGGCACCCGCAAGGCGCGCCTCAACGTGCCGTCAGGCTGGACCACCTGGCTTGCGCCCGGCGCGCAGCTTGACGCGGTGGTGGGTGAAACCGGCAAGCATTACCCGATGACCGTCACCCACATCAGCGGCCGCGTGGACGCCGTGAGCCAGACGATTGAGATTGAAGCGGAATTTGGCAGCGACGCCCAGGACGTACTGCCCGGCATGAGCGGCCGCGCGACGCCAGTCTGCCCGAAAGCGGCGGCGCAGTGCCAGAGCGGGACGACCAACTCGTGAGCATCGCCCTGTTCTATTCTCTCGCGGCGCGCGTGAAAGCGGCGCGCAGCCCCGAAGAGCTGGGTTTTGTGATGTGTAACGATACCCGCTCGCTGGTGGAGTATCGCCAGGCGGCGCTGCTCGCCGTTTCCGCCACCGGGCGCGCCCAGCTTGCGGCGCACTCCGGCCTGAGCGACACCGACCGCAATACCCCCTACGCGCTGTGGCTTGCCTCCGTTGCCTGCGACATCGCGCCGCGCTGCGCCGCGCTGCCGGAAACTGCCCGCGTGATGCCGCTGTCGCCGGAAATGCTGAGCGAGTCGCTGGCGCGCGAGTGGGACGAATGGCTGCCGGGCCACGTCTGGGTGCTGGCGCTGACCGGCCCGGACGGCAAGCTGCACGCCCTGCTGCTGCTGGCCCGCGATACCCCGTGGCCGACGCAGCTTGGCGTCGAAAGCCCCGAATACGCCCTGCTCCAGCTGGCGAACCTGTACGGCTACGCCTGGTGGGCGCTGGTGGCGCGGCCTTCTCGCCTGCAACGGCTGCTGCCCGCCACGGTGCGCCGACGCGCGGGTCTCGTGTTGCTGCTTCTGCTGCTGGTTATGCTGATCCCGATTCGGGAATACACGCTGGTGCCCGCCGAGGTGATTTCGCTTAACAGCGAAGTGATCGCCGCGCCGAGCGACGGGGTGATTCACCAGATGAAGGTGCCGCCGAACACGCCGGTCGTGGCCGGACAGGTGCTGGCGGAGCTGGATGATACGACTCTAAAAAACCGTCTCGCCATTGCTCAGGCGGAGCTGGCGACCGCCACCGTCAATATGCATCAGGCGTCTCAGCAGGCGATTGAAGACCCGAACGCCCGTGCGGAACTGGCTCTGACCGAAGGCAAATGGCGCGAGCAAAAGGTGCAGGTTGCCTCGTTGCAGCGCGAGCTGGAGAAGCTGTCGATCCGCGCCCGCAGCAGCGGCGTGTTTGTCTACACCGACCCGGACGACTGGGCGGGCCGTCCGGTACAGACCGGCGAGCGCATCGGCCTGCTGGCGGCCCCGACGAAGCTCGGCGTGCGCGCCTGGGCGCCTGCGGCGGAATCCACCAACCTGAACCCGCACGCGGCGATGACCGTATTTCTTAAGGTCGCCCCGCTGCACCCGCTGACCGCGCGGCTGGATTACGCCGGTTACGAGACGGTGGAAGCGCCGAACGGCGTCGCGAGCTACCTGCTGCGCGGCACCGTAACCGACCCGTCCAGCGCCGCCCGTATCGGCTTGCAGGGCACGGCCCGCGTCTCCGGCGACTGGAGCCTGCTCGGTTATCTGATTTTCCGTCGTCCGCTGGCGACGCTGCGCGCCTGGTGTGGATTCTGATATGCAAACAGCCGCGACGCTCCCGCCTGCGGGCGGGACAGCTCTTGCGCAGCCGCAGCCGCTGCCGCCGCTGCGCGACGAGCTAAAAATTCACCCGGCGGGCAACAACCGCGACGGCTCGCCCGCCTGGCATCTGGCCGACCCGGTGCGCAACCTCTATTTCCGCCTGGGCTGGCTGGAGCTGGAGATGCTGCGCCGCTGGCCGCTCGGCGCGCCGCAGGCGATTGCCGACAGCATCAGCCAGGAGACCACCATGACGGTGGACGAACAGGATGTGTTGCAGTTCCTGGGCTTTTTACAGCAGCAACAGCTGCTGCGCCGCGGCGCGTTCAAAGCGCGCGGCTCGCTCTGGCGGCGTATTCTGCACGGCTACCTGTTTATCCGCCTGCCGCTGGTGCGCCCGGAGAAAGCCCTGCGCCGCATGCTGCCGTGGGTGGAGTGGCTTTTCAGCGCGCCGTTTCTACTGCTGACCGCCGTCGCCGCGCTGGCAGGCGTCGTTCTGGCCGCGCGCCAGTGGGATAACGTCGAGGCCGCGCTGCACGGCGCCCTGAGCTGGAACGGGGCGCTGGCCTTCGCGGTGGCGCTGATCCTCTCCAAATGCTGGCACGAACTGGGGCACGCCTTTATGGCGACCCGCTACGGCGTACGCGTCGGCCATATGGGGGTGGCGCTGCTGGTGATGTGGCCGATGGCCTACACCGATACCGGAGAGAGCTGGAAGCTGTCGCAGTCCCGCCACCGGCTCTCCATCGCCAGCGCGGGCATTATGGCCGAGCTGATGCTGGCGGCCTGGGCGACGCTGTTCTGGAGCTTCGCGCCGGAAGGCAACGTTAAAGGCGCGCTGTTCTTTCTCGCCACCACCGCCTGGGTGCTGACGGTGGCGGTGAACGCCAGCCCGTTTATGCGCTTTGACGGCTACTTTATTCTCAGCGATACGCTGGACTACCCTGGCCTGCACGAACGGGCGGGCAACTGGGCGAAGCGCTGGCTGCGCTGGCACCTGCTGGGGCTTGAGGATCCGATCCCGGATAACGTCTCGCCCGCCTTTGCCCGCTTCCTCACCCTTTTCGCCTTCGCCACCTGGGTTTACCGGCTACTGCTGTTCGTCGGCATCGCGCTGGTGGTCTACAACGCCTTTTTTAAGGCGCTCGGGCTGGTGCTGTTTTTTATTGAGATAGTCACTTTTGTGGTGCAACCGATGTTTCGCGAACTCAAAATCTGGCGCGCGCGCCGCCGGGAAATCGCTCCGGCGCGCCTGCTGCGCCTTGTCGCCGTCGCACTCGCGCTGGGGCTTTCGGTCTTTCTGCCCTGGTCCGGGCAGGTCTCCCTGCACGGCGTGATGGAGGCGGGCGTGGCGCAGCCGGTTTACACGCCCTATGCCGCCCAGCTTGACAAGGTGCTGGTGCAGGAAGGCCAGCAGGTCAAGGCGGGCCAGAAGCTGTTTGAACTGGTGGCCCCCGTCCCGGCGGACGAGCAGGATAAGGCGCTGGCGCTAAGCCAGGCGTGGCAGACCAGCGCCCGCGGCGCGATGGCGCTCGATAAAAACGGCGCGGCGAAGCAGGTGGTCGCCGACCAGATGGCGCGCCAGTACGCCATTCAACAGCGGGCCAGCGCCGTTGAGCTTCAGCGGCTCCAGCTGGTGGCGCTGGAGGATGGCGTGGTGCATGACGTTGAGCAGACCCTGCGCCCCGGCAGTTGGGTCTCGCCTGGCACCCGCATCGCAAGCGTGATCGACACCCACCGCTGGCGCGTGAAGGCGCTGGTCAGCGAAACCGACCTGGCCCGCCTGCGCGACGGCGCGACGGCGCGGGTTTATCAGCAGGGCCGCTGGCAGCCGCTCGCAGGCGCGGTAGTGACCATCGACCACGACGCCATCCGCCGTCTGCCTAATCTGATGCTGGCGCAGAGTCACGGCGGCCCGGTGGCGCTGAACCCGGTTGCGCCCGCCAACGAACTCCGTCCCGCCGCCGTCTGGTACCGGGTAGTGATCGAAGGCATCTCCGCCGCGCCGGTCAGCAAAGAGCAACTGGTACGTGTTGACGTGGCGAGTGACCGCCAGAGCCTGGCTCACAGCTGGGTCAACAGCGTTATGCTGATGCTTATCCAGCAAACTGGCTTTGGTAAAGAGGGTTAGCGTGCGATTTTCGCGCCAGGCCGCCTGGCCTGGCGCAGGTTTTCTCCCCACCGCGGTTTTAGGTTAAACCCCGTTTCGCCAGAGCAAACTGGCACCTACGTTTTGTTAGTCTGTTCGGTGTTCTGCAACTGGACCCGGGTAATGACTCCAACTTATTGATAGTGTTTTATGTTCAGATAATGCCCGATGACTTTGTCATGCAGCTCCACCGATTTTGAGAACGACAGTGACTTCCTGCCCAGCCTTGCCAGATGCTGCCTCAGATTCAGGTTATGCCGCTCAATGCGCTGCGTATATCGCTTGCTGATTACGTGCAGCTTTCCCTTCAGGCGGGATTCATACAGCGGCCAGCCATCCGTCATCCATATCACCACGTCAAAGGGTGACAGCAGGCTCATAAGACGCCCCAGCGTCGCCATCGTGCGTTCACCGAATACGTGCGCAACAACCGTCTTCCGGAGCCTGTCATACGCG
>OAWV01000804.1_pt1 | contig 20831 bp, 17 predicted proteins | sample 1495551 | NCBI WGS metagenome assembly OAWV01 (sample SAMEA2580245, study PRJEB22360) | human gut metagenome | biome: human gut; feature: human-associated habitat; material: faeces | place: Denmark | collected 2008/2010 | reverse complement strand
TCAACACAAACGTGCACTCGCATTAACTGCCCGTAAATTTGTGCGGTTGGTCTTTGCACTGCTCAAAGACAATCGTCTATATCGTTCGGCAGAATAGTTTTACTATCTGCTGATGAGTCCGCCCTGCTCATTTTAAAAAAACTGGTCGACAAGGCTTGGGTAGGTGTGTCCATTTTTATGGATTTATGACAAAAAACAATCACATTTTTTATCAATTACCTATTGACATATCACCGCTGGACTTATTGATTGTTCATTTCTAATGATTTTTAATAATTCCTAATGATTCTTATTATTATACTACTCTATAAATGAAAAATCAATGTGAGAAACAAATCACATAAAAAAAGTACAAAATTTTACAAAAATTCGCCAAAATAACAAAAAAAAACGGATATATCAAAGAAAATTAATGACATGGAGGGAAATGAACTTGAACATTTCGTTCTTAATCCAGAAAAGGATTTTAAACGCCATCGAAAACTTGGTTTTTCCGCAGCAATTAGACTCATTTTATCTATGGGAAGTGCTCCATTGGGACAGGAACTTCTCAAGTACTTTCAATTTGATTCCAACTTTCCTTCTGTTTCAGCGTTCATTCAGCAACGCCAAAAGATAAAGCCAGAAGCTTTTTCGACACTTTTTAAAAGATTTTCTTCTATTCCACAAGATGTCAAGCTTTTTAAAGGGTATAGACTGCTTGCAGCTGTTGTTACTATGACAGAACGTCTACCGAAATGGTTTCCTGTTATCATTACGGCTGACAGAGGCTATGAAAACTACAATTTTTTTGCTCATGTGGAAGAAAAACTATTCGACTATGTCGTCAGTTTAAAATCAACTAAAAACAATGGCAGTATTTTATCAGGGTTGAATTTACCTGCTGGTGAAGTCTTTGACATCACAAAAGATATTGTTATCACAAGGCACTCTACCGATCCGTATGCTGTGAACAAAGAAAAATACAAATACATGACCAAAATGGAAACAATACTTTTGTCCCCAAACTTCGGGCAATGCTTTCTAGCGAAGTGTTTCCTTCCAGATATTTTGTGACAGCGGACAGTTTCATTTCAAAAGAATATTTGGAATGTTGTCCCATAAAATATGCTCCTCCTTATCGTGACAGTTTTTTATTTGATCTGACTACTATAAGGGGAGCATATCAGTCAGCCCGTACGCTGGCTTTTCTATATTTTTCTCTATATTTCCTATCACACTGCTATAATAACAGCTATCTTTTAAAACTTAAAAGTGTCCTTTAATCCGGACCATTTTTGATCTTTTTCTGAGATCACCAGCTCTGTACCCTCTTCAAGCGGCCATTTAATACCGATGTCAGGGTCATCCCACCTGATCCCACCTTCATCTCCGGGGTGGTAAAAGTCTGTACACTTATAGCAAAATTCCGCCTCCTCTGAGAGGACAAGGAAGCCATGGGCAAACCCTTCCGGAATATAAAACTGCTTTTTATTCTCTGCGGATAATTCTACCCCAAACCACTTTCCGTAAGTTTGAGAATCTTTTCTCAGGTCCACCGCCACATCAAACACCTTACCACGGACGACGCGCACCAGCTTTCCCTGCGGATACTGTTTCTGAAAATGAAGTCCCCTGAGGACCCCCTTTACTGACATGGACTGATTATCCTGTACAAAGGTCATGCCAAGCCCTGCCTCTTCAAAATCCCTTTGGTTATACGTCTCCATGAAATATCCCCGCTCATCCGGAAACACTGCCGGCTCAATGATATGCAGTCCTTCAATATCACAGTCTGTAACCTTAATCTTTCCCATCTGTTCCTCCTAATATCCGATTTCTTTTAAATACCTGGCAAGCGCATCCTGCCATGAAGGCAGCCTTTCAAAACCCTTTTGTGTCAGCTTTTCCTTATTCATCCGGCTGTTCTCCGGCCTCCTTGCCTTCGCCGGATATTCGTTGCTGCCCACCGGAACCACTTCAATCTCGATCCCCGCCTGTTTAAATATCTCACAGGCAAACTCATACCAGGTACACAGCCCTTCGTTGGTAGCATGATACCTTCCATACTTGTCTGTCTCTGCCATATCCACGAGGAGTCTGGCCAGATCAAAAGTATAAGTGGGAGATCCCGTCTGGTCATTTACAACCGTGAGTCTTTCATGATTCTTTGAAAGGTTCAGCATCGTCTTAATGAAGTTTTTCCCGTTGACTCCGAATACCCAGGCAATCCTCACAATAAAATAGCGGTCCAGAAATTCTTCGATGGCCAGCTCGCCTTCATACTTTGTCTGTCCATATACGTTCAGCGGATTCCTCTCATCATCCGGCTCCCACGGTCTTTCTCCCTGTCCGTCAAACACATAGTCTGTGCTGATGTACATCATTTTAAGATCAAGATCCCGGCATACCTCGGCTATATTCCGGGTCCCGTCTGCATTGATCTTCCTGCAAAGCTCCACATTGTCTTCTGCCGCATCCACGGCAGTGTAAGCGGCACAGTGAATCACCGCTTCCACATCCGCTTCCGTGACCACCTGCCGTACTTTTTCGGCGTCTGTGATGTCCATTTCCTGTACATCCACACCTATACCCTCATGGCCTCTCTTTTTCAGTTCGTCCATGACATCATGGCCCAGCTGTCCGGCTGCCCCTGTCACTAATACCCTCATACGCTACTCCTGTTCTAACCTTTTTCCATACTGATTCTCAAAATAGTTTGCATATTCACCGGATAAAATATTCTGCCACCATTCTTTGTTGTCTAAGTACCACTCGATCGTCTGACGTATACCGGTATCAAATGTATACTTTGGCTTCCATCCAAGCTCTGTCTCTATCTTTGTCGGGTCGATGGCATAGCGCATATCGTGTCCCGGGCGGTCTGTCACAAATTTGATCAGGCTTTCCGGCTTATCCAATGCTTTAAGTATGGTCTGCACCACCTCAAGGTTTGTGCGTTCGTTGTGTCCGCCTACATTGTAGACTTCCCCCGGTTTTCCTTTATGGAGGATCAGATCGATGGCTTCACAGTGATCAGACACATGGAGCCAGTCTCTTACATTCTCCCCTTTTCCGTATACCGGAAGTTCCTCATCCGCCAGCGCCCTGCTTATGATGAGCGGAATCAGCTTTTCCGGGAAATGATATGGTCCATAGTTATTGGAGCATCTGGAAATTGTCACCGAGAGTCCGTATGTGCGGTAATACGCCAGGACAAACAGGTCTGCACTGGCCTTGGAACTGCTGTAAGGACTCGATGTGTGGAGAGGCGTCTCCTCCGTAAAAAACAAATCCGGACGGTCAAGAGGAAGATCCCCGTACACTTCATCCGTAGATACCTGGTGATACCGTTTTACACCGTATTTTTTTGAGGCATCCAGAAGAACTCTGGTTCCCATTACATTGGTTGTCACAAAGATACCCGGATCTGTGATGGAGCGGTCTACATGGCTCTCCGCCGCAAAGTTGACGACCATGTCAAAACGCTCTTTTTCAAACAGGTCCATGATAAACGGCTCATCCGCGATATCTCCCTTTACAAACTTATAGTTGGGCTTGTCTTCCACAGGTTTTAAAGTCTCCAGATTCCCTGCATAGGTGAGCAGATCCAGATTCACGATCTCATCATTCGAATACTTATTCACCATGTGATGAACAAAATTCCCTCCGATAAATCCGGCGCCGCCGGTCACTAAAATCTTCATAATGTTTTCTCCCGTCTTACTTGTCTATATATTTCCCATTCATTACATCCAAAAGGTATTGTCCGTACTGGTTCTTTTTCAGAGGCTCAATGTCTTTTAACAGCTGGTCCCTGGTGATCCAGTGCTGAAGGTATGCGATCTCCTCCGGGCATGCAATCTTCCTGTGCTGATGTGTCTCCACCGTTTTGACAAAGTTGGTCGCCTCCACGAGGGATTCATGTGTCCCTGTGTCCAGCCAGGTGAATCCCTGTCCCAGCAGAGTTACTTCCAGTTCTCCGTTTTCCAGATAGATTTTATTCAGATCTGTAATTTCTAACTCACCTCTGTCCGAAGGCGCAAGGTTTTTTGCGTACTCTACAACCCGGTTGTCATAAAAATACAGTCCCGTCACACAGTAGTTGGACTTTGGATGTTCCGGCTTCTCTTCTATGGAGATCGCTTTTCCGTCAGAATCAAACTCTACAATGCCGAACCTCTCCGGGTCATCTACATAATAGCCGAATACCGTAGCCCCGCTCTTTTTGTTGGCCGCAGTCTGAAGACGTTTCCTGAGCCCGTGTCCATGAAAAATATTGTCCCCCAGGACCATAGCCACATTGTCATCACCGATAAATTCTTCTCCGATGATAAATGCCTGTGCAAGCCCGTCCGGTGAAAGCTGAACCGCGTAGGAAAGCTCGATGCCAAACTGATGTCCGTCTCCTAAAAGTGCCTCAAACCGGGGGGTATCATCCGGAGTGGAAATGATCAGGATCTCCCTGATGCCTGCGTCCATGAGCACAGACAGCGGATAATAAATCATCGGCTTGTCATAGATCGGAAGCAGCTGCTTTGACGTCACCATTGTCAGCGGATACAGCCTTGTCCCGGAGCCGCCGGCTAAAATAATTCCTTTCATAATGAATATTCCCTTTCTCTTTGTCCGTTATCAGTTAGTGTTATTATAGTGGGTGACGTAACGTAATCGTCAAGACTTTATTTTATATTCTAAACATTTTCTTTTTTGTAAATATATTGTCTTATCTTTAATGATAACGTTTGGAATGTTCATGATTGCCGAAGGCAAATAATTTCCTTACGCATCCGTGCACAACCCGCGTAGCGCCTTTATGTTATAGGAGGTTCCGCAGGAGCTTCCTATAACATAAATAAACCTACCTTTGTACTTGGCCAGTCAAGGTAGGTTTATTTCTTACCCCAGAGGCTAACCACCGATGTGGGCAGTTTGCTCCTTTCTTTATTTTCAGTATAAATCTGTTTTCTTATCATTTCGCTTTCTTCGATACAAATACACCAGACTGTTTCGTAATTTTTACTTGCCCCTGTGTATCTATTTTCTTTTTGAGAAACTCCTTAAATTCCATCTGACGGTCATTTAATATCTCATTCTGGTTTCCATGGCAGGAAAGAATATAATCCAGCAGAGGCTCTGCCTCGGTAACGATCAGAGCATCCTCGTACTCAATCTTTTTCACATCTGCAAAATACCTTTTGAGGACAGCTTCCCCTCCCTCAAGGCCAAACATGTCAAAAAGATTCACTTCCGACAAGCTGATACGCGGATCAAATTCCTGGACCAGCATAGTAACTTCTTTCATATGTTCTTTTCCATAAGCGCTGCAGTAAAAAATCCCGTCATCTTTCATTACTCTGTGTATTTCCTCCAATGCCTTTTGAAGACTGCCAACATAAAACAGCACATGATTGGCAATGACCCTGTCAAAGCTCTTGTCAGAAAACGGTATGTTCTGGCAGTCAAACCTCTGAAACGAAAAATCAGGTCCTTTCACCTGTTCAATATTCTTTTCGGCATCAGACAGCATCCCCTCCGAGATATCGGATAGCACGACTTTCAGACCGGACAGTTCTTTTGTTTTTTCATTTTTCCACATCTGCCCGTTGCCGCAGCCGACCTCAAGCACTGCGCCTGCGTCCTTGAAATCCACAAGAGAAAAAAGCCACGGAAACCACCCCTGTTTATTTACAGAAAACCTGTCGTGCAGGCTGATCCTGATATCCAGATTCGTGGAATTTTGATAATGTTCTACCAGCGTCCGCTCCATACTCGTCATATGGATCAGGCCAAGAATCTCATTCCAGTCTACCTCGCTGGTCTCTTCAATCACTTTTGTCGTCTTTCGCAGAGCTTCTTCCATCAGCTTTAAATGCTCTGCTTTTTTGTGCAGCAAATCCGCCTGCATCTGGAGAGATTTCGTAATATCTGATACGTCATCGTTAATGGTCATATTTTTGATCTCTTCCAGGGAAAATCCCAGATATTTTAAAGATAGCACTTTTTGGAGTTTTAAAAAGTCCTGGTCTGTATACATCCTGTATCCGGCATCATTGCGGAAACTCGGCTGTAAAATGCCTTTTTTATCATAATACCGAATGGTCCGGATGGTCACTTTCGCCTTTTTGGCAAATTCACCGGTAGTATAACACTTCTGCATAAGATTCCCGCCTCCCTCGCAGTTTCTATCTACCAGTATAAGTGATTCTCCTTTCTCTCACAAGCCTGTATGAAAGCAGATAAAAAGCTGAAGAGACTCCGGGGATCAAAATCTGTTCAGCTTCGATCATTATTTTATATTCAATTCCTTCTTTAGCTGACCAATCATAGTCTCATATTCTTCATCTGTGAGGAATTTTGGTTCATCGTTTCCGATGGCAAAAGCACCTCCTTCATCTGACCCACTTCGATCATAAGATCCTTTCTGCCCTGATGGTTTGAATCACAATAAAAACATACTTCAACTTTTCCTGCCATAACGCACTCCTTTTGATTATTATTTGATTATATTATTGTTATATTATAGTACTATTTTTATAATATTTCCACCACTTCTCCAAAATATATCTCAACACAAGACATTCCCGGAGGCTCCTGCCCCCGGGAATGTTCTCCTGTTTATTTATAATTTTCAAACTGCTTCAGGCCTGTGCCGTCTCTTTCAAAAAGTCTTCGATCATAAACATATTCATAGTGTCTGTGACCTTTTTACGGTTTGTTTTCCACACTGAAAAATAGATTTCGTCGAGAGTGAACAGGTCCATGTTTCCAAGAAGCTTTGAAGTATCGGCTTTCAGACTGAAGGCATATTCCAGCTCTTTTTCTTTTGTTCCATCCTCCTTTTTAGCAGAACGATAATAGAGAAACGCCTGCTGTACATAGATACGGATTGACATAGGATCAAAACCGCTGCCTGCTTTCTTAGGATCACTCATACTGCTCACTGTACTGTTCAGCTGAGTCTCCATATCCGCAACTTCTTTGTCTCCTTCTTTGGCTCCCATTAGTTGCTTGACTTCCTCCACCATCTCCTGTATGGTCATTCCCTCCTGTCCGGCACAATCCGTCGGTGCCAGCAGGAGCATCATGACGTCCCCGTCCTTTTCGAGCGCAGCCACAAAACGATTTTTCAGCAGCGTAAATTTCACTCCCGCATTGATACGTACAGGGATCGCGACATCTGTTCCCGTCCCTCCTTCCAGAACTATTTCCGGTTCCTTTGGCACTACTTCGCTTGGTTCTTTTGGATCTGGCATAATGTTTCTCCTTTCTCTTTTATGAAAAATTTTTAAACTTCTCTAAATCATTCAGAATATCCTGCGGTAGCTTCGGTTCCGGCTTCTCCATACTGTTTTGCTTTCCAAAGTCTCCCACATAAAAACCATTGGCAAAAAATCCTTCTCCCTGTTTCAGTTCCAGAGAATACACCCGGTCATAATAAGACTCATCATAAACCTCATCCACCGGACTGTACAGTTCTCCATCCATACAGATCTGATCTGACGCAGTGACCTCTCTTGCCTGTTTCCATCCTTCCTTTGTCATGACCGGATGGTCCATTGTCATCATGATGGTTTTTCCTCCGGCCTTTATATATTTCAGAATTTCTTCATTTCCCGTATAAATATTGATGACCTTTTCATAGGTTCCCTTGGCGGAAGCCACGTAATCCCCAATCTTTACATCACACACCGGAATACTGCCCCGACCCCTTGTTTTGATCACAGCTCCTTTTTCAAGGCATCCCCAGAGCAGATGCATACAGGGGATCTCCACAAGATTGCCTCCCTCATATTTTTTTGGGACCAGCTGACTGTCCATCTGCAGAGAATATCGAAGCCCATCTGTACACGAGAACTCTATATACATGGATAAATAAAAGTCATCTTCCCCTGCCACGCCGCCCTGGCTGATAAAGCTGTTCCACGCCTGAGGCAGAACTAACAGGTATCCCTTTGTAAATCTCTGTGATATCAAAGGATAAAACGGCGGCATATTGCTCCACTGAGATGCAGGGATTAATTTAATCTGCTGAAAGTTTTGAAACTGCACCGTGGAATGTCTGGTGCTATAAATATAAATATCTCCCTGCACCCTGGGATTTTGAGCCGCCTGCTTTCCTGCGTCCATCTCAAACTGCATGGCAATCGGCAGATAAACACAAAAATTATTGTTCCGTCTCTCGGGATTCGCATAAAAGTAGTCCGATGTACCCATGGCATCTGTGCGGAAATAAACAATGTTGATCTTGGACCTTCCGGCTTTGGACACCGGATGAAGGATCTGGCCCTTTCCGATAATATCCAGGCCCGCACCGATGACCGCGGTTCCCCTCAGATTTCCTGCCTTAACCGGCTTCCAGAGGGCGGGAACCCTTAACATATAATTGATTTCTGCCTGTATTCCGGACAGTTCCTCCCGTTCCATCCTTATCTTCTCCTCAATCATAAGGAAACTGCACTGCGTTACTGCATAAGAAAAAGTCCATGTTTTCCCCTGCTCATTCCAAATTTTCAGCCTTGCAATCAAATAATTGGGACCGCCTGATTTATGGATCTTTCCTTTTACCGTGAGTATTTTTGCCTTTGGATCATAAAGCAGCCTTAATTTTTCAAATTCCTCCCATCCATCAAAATCGGCGTTCTGTGTACTTGCCCTTCCCTCTTCATTCCGGTTCCCGGCCTGCTTTTGTGCCGTTACCATGTCTTCATACAATGCCGGGTATTCCTCTTTTAATTTCTGCTCTCCTCCGAAGATACTGACGAGTATCTCTTTCTCTTTGCCCTTAAAAAGTTCCGTCTGTATTTCCCGCATAATATCCCCCTTTCTTAACTTTCAATGAATTTTGACTTTTATTATCCTCTGAAAATATACTGGCTGCTGTCCTCATAAATATTTTCAATTTTGGTCCTGACTGTACGAAATTCAAACAGATACTGATTGCCCGTATTGGAGATCACTCCGGCCCGGAGCAAAGAGTCCGCAGTAAACCCGTCTCCGCTGTCATAAAGATTCCAGAATTCTTCTGAGAGTTCTGTATAGATTTGATTCTCTGCCATTTTTTCGGGACTGTTTCCGTCATTAAATTTCCTGCTTTTCAAAAAGTTAAAAACACTTTTTTCGTTAATTTTTAAATAATCCACCAGCTTATATACCGGTGACCTGGGAAGCACACCCCACATATTTTTTTCTTCTGCATGGTTTCTGTTAAAGTCTGTAAAATGTGTATGATTTGGATGCTGCCTGACATAAAGTTTTACCGACCAGTCGAAGATTGATCCAACGTAACTGTACATAAATTTCTGCTCCGCCGTGGGATTGACAGCCCCAAGCGGATCGGCCAGTTCCTCCGACAGATCTTTCATCCATGGCATATCCCATTTTCGCCGGTCCCAAAGTGCTTTCTGTAAAAACTCGCCGGTAAGATCATCTCTTCCGATTCCAATCGTCATCTGATTGGCACATCTGATAACGGAGTGGTACTCATTCCGGAAAAAATAAAATTTTCTGCGGTCTCCGGGTTTTCCTTTTATCTTATACGTCTCCAATCTTTCTCCCTGAACCTCTGTCGAGAATTCACCGGCAATATAATGTTTCCCTGCTACTGTAAGGTCAGCGTCCGCAGGGTTTTTTGTCTGTTTCTGCATGGGCACAAATTCCCTGACAAAAAGCTTAATCGCTTCTTTTCTTTTTCTCCATCGGTCCGCTTCATGGTTTCCTGCGGGCGTGGTGGCAAGCTCCAGCTGAAAACACGTCCCGAATCCTGGAATGGTAATTCTCGTGTCTGCAGTCACATCAGCAAGCTTCTCCTCCCCTTCCCAAATAGAAGCAATGGCCTTGCTGTCCTGGTCCAACTCAGCCGGCGAACCATCTTCATTGACGAGAAACAGATATACTTCTTTTATTTCCTGTTCCGTACCGATCGTAATACTTTCGTATGCCATAGTAACCTCCTTATTTCAGTTCAAACGGATAAATATCCGCAAATTCAATTTTCCCCTTTTCTCCTGCATCACACCGGATAGAAAGCGTCACGGTGTCCCCGCCTGTCCGGGTAAAGGACGCATGTCCGGAAGCACTCTTTGCAAATGTGCTCTTGTGATCCGACGCCTCGATGATCACGTCCTTTCCGTCATTGTTCACAATCCTCCACGAGAGCTCATACCTTTGCTCATTCCCATTCTTCATCATCACATATTTAAGCCTCTGGATTTCCAGTGCGTCCGATCTTCCCGCCTTTACCGTCTTTTCTTTATATCTGATTTCTCCGCCGGCAGCCAGAATGTCATATCTATATACGGTGTATTGGTTCTTTAAAACATAACTTCCTGAGTTCCCCTCGACTCTGCCGATTCCATGATCTAAATACCCAAAATCAGTCTTTCCCAGCTCAAAATCAAATTTGGTCTCCTCACCGGCACTGACAGGACCCGCAGGGGATACAGAAATCTCCTTTACATCTTCTCCCCCGCTGATTTTTGCTGTAATCTCTTTTTGTACACTCTCCCTGCCCTTGACTGCTCTGAGGATTACGGTCATTGTTTCATAAATATAGACTTCCAGTTCTCCGTTTCTGTCGACTTTCCAGTTGTACGGATAGATCATACAAAAATCACAGTCCGGACAATCCCACATAAGCTTCAGAAGTTCTCCTGCGGCTGCCTCGTATGTCTGCTCCGGGTCGGTCCCGTTTATTTTAAATGACTTAATTTCCATGGCATTCCCCTTTTTCTAAATTGTAATCTGATAACCTTTGTGTGCTCCGTCAGCATATCTTTCCACATACATCGTCACCAAAATATTCTCTCCTGCCCTTGTTGCCTCTGTTCCCGTCAATATCTGCTGCCAGCTTCCCTCCGTTCCCAGATTCTCACCTCCCTTTATGTCGTAAAGTTCATTCCGCTCACGATCCTGATAGACAATGCGGATGGATTTTGCAGTATTTTTGCTTTTCAGCTCATAAAGTTTCCACAGGACGTCCAAAATCTGAAAGCCTTTATAAAATGTAATGGTTTTCTGAAAATGTACGATATCAATTCTCTCATCCTCTGTTCCATAGTACACTGCACTCTCCACAGACGTATTTTTCCCCTCTGCGGTCAGAACAACAGGGAGACCCGGCGTATAATCGCTGAGATTTGCCGACCCGGAAGAAAAGCTTGTGGAAATATCGTTTATTTTAATATGTTTCCCGCAGCATACGTCCCACTTGATCTTTTCTTCCTCATAGTCGGCCCAAAACTGTCTCAGGCAGAGCGGCAGTACCTGGATCAAAGTTTTTCTAGTATCCTTCTTCTCACCGTTGACTGCTTCCAGCGTATATTCAGCCGTATTTAAAACAGTGACCACCTCGCTGCTCTTTGACGGGTCGATCTCTTTCTTTACTCCTCCGGAGAAAAGAAACAGCTTTTGGGCGTTTTGGGCAAACCAGTTAAGCCTGACTTGTTCTCCGGATAAAGCACACCCCGACTCGGGATAAAAATCCTGGACCTTCACTGTGTGATCCCGTTCTTTTTTAATCTCCAACCCATATTCCTGCGGATCTTCTGCAAGAATCCCGACAGTGCACCGGATAACAGAAGCACCTTCCGCGGCAGTGGTCACCACGTTTTCCATCATCAGATCCATAATCTGTTGATCCTTCATAGACCACGCTTCGCCCGGTGTTAAAGCATAGATAAATTCTTCTTCCTCCTCAAACCTGCACGCATACCACCCGGCATTTCCACTCCGCTTTTCTTTCTTATGACTTTTCAGTTCTATAAATTCTTCTTTTGAAACATCAACCACAGTCCAGTCATCTATCTTGAATTCTATTTGTCTGAGATTCTTTAGTTCCGCAAAATCTTTGCCTTTCGTTCCCGCCGGAAATGCATACTCGATCTGGCTGATCAGCGGTTCCTCATTCTGATCATACGTAACCTTGATCTCCAGTTTATTTTTGGCAGGAGACGCCTGACTATCAGAGACGATCAGTTTATTTCCTCCCACAGTCACAAACGTAAATGTTCCTTCCATCACAGTCACCCCTTTTCTTTCGCACCGGCCTTAAGCAGCAGCCAGCCTTCTTTGATCTGTTTCCATTCTTCTTCCTGGTCCATGTCCATCCACGGAGGTTTGATGTCCCGTTCCTCATTTTTTATTCCCGGTTTTTCAAAGGATAAAAAGCTCCATTCTTTTTCCATAGCTTTGGGAAGAAACATCTGAAGCTGGCTTTGCGGCGTCAGGAAAGGCCCGTAATACAATGTAAGATAAATATTCTCTATAGCCCGCTCTGTCCAGGCTTCGCTGAGTTTCATCTCTCTGACCGGAAGCAGCCCTGTTGTCATACTGATATTTCCTGCCGGATGAAACAAAACAGTCAGTCTTGTGGGCAAAGCGTCTTTTGCCATTTTCATGTTCAGCGTTGTATTCTGATCCAGATATGCCGTCCTGCTCTCTGTTCCCTTCTCGCTCCGGCACTGATGAAATACGCAAAATCCCCCGCCTTCTCCGTGCAGATAAAACCCTGCAGTCCCGTCTGTCTGGCGGACTTCGTCTCCGATGCGAAGGGGTATCTGAAGCCGGTCAAGCAGAGACTCTGCCCTTTCACTGTTATCGTAAATCATGGGCACAGGGCTGCTGCCCTTCACTTCCACTTTAATTTCAATCCCTGCCAGTGCCAGCGGCCTGCCCATGCCGGCCTGAATCTGTTCCTGAGCAGTACCGCCTCCGGATCTGCTTGTCCACATACTGTCATCGAGAGCCTTTAAAAATTCCGGCAGCGTGGACGGTTCTCTCCTGCCGGCTTCTAAGAGCCCTTCTGCAAATCCCCGGAGGCCGGGCCCCATGCCGTCTAAGATCTCCTCTTCTTTCCCTGTCTGCCCCGGCGGGTTCCTCAAAGAAATTTCAAAGATGCCGCTGCCGTCCATCCTCATGGTATTTTGAATACTGCCGGCCATAGTGCCGTCCGGATGGTAGATGTGCAGACAGGAATCCAAAAGATTCACCCACAGCCATCCAAAAACCGGTGATATTTCATCACCTATGCCTGTCTCCTGCATAATCCAGCGGCTTCTTAGCCTCATAGGCGCCAGGATTCTCGGCCTCAGCAAAAACCTTGGTGCAGGATTATCCTGCCCCATTCGAAGGTTCTCAGGCACGATTACGTCTCCTACATCATACTTCAGCACCCTTCCAAAGCTGTCGATCACACGGACCCGGTCAATCCTTCCGAAGCCCGCCCTTATGGGATAAAAGGCCTCTGTCGGCTTTCTCTGGTTTCTCTTGGACTGATTCAAGTCCTCGTAAAGTTCTGTCCCCTGAATGGCCCGGGAAGTCAGCGCCGTGATCTCCTGGTCTAACGTCCGGTTCATCCATGGAGCCACAACCACACTTTCCTTTCTGGTGATCAGTTTGTCATGAAAACCGTCCAGGCTCTGTGACAAAATCTTCATCCCTGCCATCTTATTGCCTATATCCCTGTATTTCTCATCCGACACATATTTCTTAAACATCCCTGACAAATAGTCAGCCCCATATGGTGATAAAATACATCTGCCGGTGAAAGGCTCAAAAACTTCCTCCCCGATCGTTTCTCCTTCATAGTCAAAATCCGTCTCTTTTAGCCTCCAGTTTTCAAAGCCCGAAGCCCCCTCTTTTATTTTCGGGTCGGGATAATACTTGATACTCCACTCAAGGATCAGGGGATTCCACGCCGGAGACCATACATAGTTTCCAATAGGACTGGCCATTGTTCCTCCGCATAGGTTTTCTCTGCTATTAAGACAGTCTTCATATGCCGTGACCGCATGAGACATCAGCCTTGTGTCTCTCTGTTTTTTATACCGGCGCAGAAGCTTGTCCGCCGTATAGAAAATACAGCCCCTGGCAGTCAGTGCCCCCTCCCGGACAAGCTGCTCTATGACCGGTTCTTTGATCCGCTCCGTCCCCTCTAAAAGCTGCTCACCTGAAATTTTGACCTTTTCTCCTTCCGTAACTCCCGAAATCTTTACTATGACTTCAGAAATGATATCTTTCCGGTTCCGCCCGGGGATCTTACCGTCAATTTTATACTCTTCCAGCCGCTTATAGATGCTGCTCTGGCCGGCCCCTTCCAGCAAGAACGTAAGGTCTCTCGGCCTCCAGTATCTCTCTCCCGGTGCCTCGATCAATGCTTCCCCGTCTCCAAGCAGAGCTCTGAGTTTTTTGACCGCCTCCTGCTCCAGGGCTTCCTCATGTTTCCTTTTCTTTTCCAGATCAGTGACCGCTTCCATCCTCTGTGAAATTCCGCTCTTTGCCTTTTCAAGAAATTTGGGGTCCATCGCATATTTTCGCCAGAGCAGATATATCTCCTGCCGTTCTTCTTTAATCTGTTCCTCATATTCCTCCTGATGTCTTCTGCGGCGGAAAATCTCATAAAGGATTTCCTCCCTTTCCCGAAAACACCCGGCTTCTTTTCCCTGAATTTTAAGCTCTTCCTTGGAGGGTTCGGGGAGGAACTGGTACTGTTTGATCTTCTTCTCCCCCTCCAAAGCTCCGTCAAGCTTCTCCCACTCGGACAGGGTGCCGAAAAACAAATGCTTCAGCACTTTTTCCATCTCCGGCTGCTTCAGATAATAGCTTCCGAGGGCTGCCGCGGCCTCTTCCAGTGAATTTCCCACCGCCACATTGGGCATGCTGGTGCCGCTTGGGAGCCCTGTCTCATAGCTGCCGGAGGGACCCGTCCATTTGATTCCGGTGACAATTCCATGGCACACCGTATGATCTTTGGGGTCCTCATTCTCTGTCCAGCCGCACACAATATAAGTAAGTCTTATAAAATCCTCTGTCCCTTCTTTGACCTCAAGATCAGAAAGACTGTCATAACAGCCAAGAACATTTTTACACTCCGGATAATATCCGCTGAAATGAGGCTTCCCCGTACTCACTGCCGAAAGATGGGGAAGATGTTCTCCGGGAGAAGTAATCACGCCGTCGCAGTCTCTCATTTTGCCCAGAAACCGGTACGGTTTTTTCGGATCATGATATCCGATGGACGTGTACTGTTTGTCGCTGTCGGGGAACGCTGAGAGAAGATCACTCTCAAGAATCCAGTTTTTTCTCATCAAAACCGGTTCCTTTCCTTCGCTTTCCAAAACCGCGATCCTTGTTACAGTCCACCGGTTCGGAAAGTCCGGATAGACGATATCCCCGCCTTCCTCCTGCTGGCTTCCGTGGGTGAACTCCTCCGGAAGAATAAAATGCAGATGTACCCCGGGCTCCTCCGGGCTGTTGTTTCCCGTAAATGTTTTGCTCTCCATGTCATCTCCCGCCGGCGCTGCCAGCAGGCTCCGATAATTTTCATTGATGTTGGCCATGGAAACATTTCTCCCGCTGCCGAACACAGCAGCCTCCACATGGATTGGGAGCAGGCGCATTTCTTCAAGATCATCTGAAATTCTCATTTAAATTCCTCCCCCATTGTATACACTCCGGTCTGTGCGTTTTGTATCATCTCCAGTGCAAATTCTGCCGATGTCATATTTTGAAGTCCTGCTGCCTCCTTCAGTTTGGCCGCCGAGGCTTTCACATCGATCACTCTGTCTTCTTTGGATTTCCAGACAAGCTCCGCCTGTTTGTCACCCAGCTTTCCCTCGTTGATCTCCCGGACCGTTTTTTTCATCACCCCGTCTTCGGTATGGAATCCAAAATGGAGCCCCTCCGGGGGCTGCGCAATCTCAAGCCTGCGGATCTCTCCTTTAAAAATTCCCAGAAGAAGCTGTCGCCCGAGAGTTTCAATCCGAAGCGCCTTTAAGGGCTCTCCTCCCTCCCGCTGACCATATGCCCGAAATTCCAGTCCCCGGAAATTTTCTGTCAAAACGGAATTCAGCAGAAATCCGCTGATCACTTCCGGGACATCCTCTTCTGTATCCGTGTATTCTCTTTCCTGGAGTTTCAGGCGCACCTGCTCATTTTCCCTTAAAGCCTGCCGGTAAATATCCACGATCAGCTCCGTGTCGTGGGCATAGTCGATGGATGCATTCCTTCCCACACTGCAGATCCCGTCCAGCATTGCCAGCACCCAGTTGTGGTCCACCTGAAAAAAGTTCAGGCTGTCCTTTTTCAGCATATCCGGCACCGGAAACAGGTACGCCGCCGGAACATGATAAAACAGGCTTGCCTCTTTTAACAGTTCCAGCACTGATTCCGGAAATCCTTCGGAGCCCAGCCCCTCAAAATAGCCGGTACGGTCACACTTTCCCTGAATCCACCGTCCCATCGGCCTCATCCCCTTTCTCGGCTGCCAGCTGACTGGCCGCCCGGACACATGCGTTTATAAGCTGCTCCCCCACATCTTTTCCCTCTGCAGGAATCCGGTCAAAAAGCTGGCTCTGCTGAAAATTCTGTGCCGCCTCCGAGCAGTGATCCAGCCTCCATGAAACAAGCTCCCTGCACACCGTCAGATGATTCATGGAAACCATCCGTCCCAGCTGCCATGCACATGCATAACTCACATCCATCATTCCGCAGACGGGATCATAAAAATAAAATTGATCTGAGAATATCCGGTATCTGGGTTTCATCTGTTTTTCTCCGTATGGAATCCAGGGTCCCCGATACCAGGAAACCGTTTTGCTCCCATCCCTGACATCGTGATTCACCGGACAGTACCCCCTGCTTAAAATATCCACAAGCTCCCCCTGCTTTCCTTCCGGGTTCACCGCCCTTTTCAGCACACCGGGAGAGATTCTCTTCAAAGCTGCCCGGAAATCATACGGTTGTTTTGTGACGACAAACTCCCATGCATACAGGCAGATCAGACGCACAAATCCTGCATTTTCAGGAATGCTGACCCCCTCATACTCTTTAAGGGAAACTACATAGGCTTTATGGGCAGTCTTTTTCCCCTTTTCTTCCGGCTCCTTCGGATACCTCTTCGACACCAGGCAGGAAAATGTCCCGTCCCTGACCAGAGGATCTGTTACCTTGTCATCAAGCTTCACCTGTCTTACATGAGTGAGGAGTTTTCGCTCTTCCGAGTCTGTGAACAGCCGACGGTATAATTTCAGGGGAATATCCACAAACTCACATGTTTCATCCCCGGTTTCGGCATCGCTGTTCTGCGCCCGGAGGTGTTCGGATACAAAAACACCCGGTTCTTTCGGACAGCAAATCTCTGCCACTTTCATCGTGCGCTTTTGCACTCCCTCATCCTCCGTACAGAGGAATACAGCCAGCCCCGGGCTTCCGTCCCGGCACCCGAACTCCCACGGCAGAGTCCCCCGGTTAAACACAATATGGGGAAGACAGTTTGAAAACTCTCCTTCACTCCCTGCCGCCGGATAAACAGAATACACCTCGCCGGGGTCCATCGAAAATCTTTTTGCCGCGGCGACCAGGTGAATTGTCTCTTTGCTCTGTTTTTCCGTGCCATCTTCTCTGATCCCGGTATTCAATTCTATTTCCAGCTCATAAAGCCCGCTCTTTATCTCAGGCAGATCTTCGTCTGCAAACCTCATGCTCACTTCCATAGCCGGACCTCCTTATTTTTTATCTTCCCGGTATCCCGTACTCCTCATCTCCGCCGGTGCAGAGAGGAGCTGCTTTAAATGTGCTGCAAAATGCTCCATACGGATCTCGTCTTCCGTCCTCACTCCAAACTCATTCAGTTCCGAGAGCCATTCTCTTCTCTTATCATTTTCCGCAATGGAATCCTCCATCTCTTCTCCCGTAAAATCCTTTCCCTCTATGTTTTTTGCCTTCTCCCACATAAAATGCTCCGGACAGTGGTACTCCTCATTTTTTAAGAGCTGTGCCAGCCGGTACCATCCCGGACTTCCTCCTTTATCCGGCGGTATGAAGTGTCCGGTCTTTTCGCCGCCCCAGATGGAAAGTCCCATGCATGCGTCCTTTATCATGTCCTGGTTCATATCCGGTCTCCGGTCATTCCACAATGCCCTGGGGACATTTTTATAGACGGGCCGGTAATTCACCCCTGTCTCCGACATCTTTCCATCCGCATCGTATCCGTAAAGACGAACATCCAGCGCAGCATGAAGTCCCGTAAGCCCCATGGGGTATATGCCATACCCCGGGTTCTTAAGTCTTTCACCCTTTTTGTTCACCTGTGCAGACACAACCGGCAGGGCACTCTCAATTTCCATTTGAAACTGTCTCGCACTTATGTAATGGTATTTGGTCCCTTCTTTCTCCCTTTCTCCAAGATAACCTCCCTGCGGATTCATTCTTGCCAGTTTCAGCGGCTCCTGGCTCTTTTCACTGATGTCGGACGAGGACACTTCTCCTCTTACGCCGCCGCCAAAATCCGGCAGAAATTCTGTGTAAAACTGTTTCCAGTTAAGCCTTGGCGGCTGATTCTGGCTTCCCGAATTGAACTTTATAGTAAAAGAGATGATAAACCATTTTATATGTGCGGTTCCGGAAAATTCAGGCCCCCACAAGTGCAGGTCCGCGCCCAGTTCGATCCTGAAAGTCTTATGAATGAAGCAGAGGTCCAGACGGTAGGACGCGCCCACACTCACTCCTATGTTAATATCGTAGTGAAACGGCTTCCACCGGATCAGAAAGTCCGCATAAGCATGACACCAGGCCGCAAGCTTTCCTGTATGATAATTAAGTTCCAGTTTGCCCCCTGCCATCAGACAGTTTGGCGTCAGCGCAAAATAAGCTTCTCCGATCAGTTCCAGATGATCGCTGATCTTCCAGTTCAGTCCCACCCTGTCCACCGCCGGATAATGCCTTCTCTGGAACTGAGGATGATATCCTCCTACAGAGAGCACAAAATCTCCTGCATATTCTCCTTTAAGCCAGGAATAAAAAGCAAATCCTCCGGTGAGTCCGGCATCCCTGCAAAACAGGTAAGAGTCATTTGACATGGCCCCCTCGATCAGCAGAATTCCGTCATCCGGTGAGAAGACCGCTCTCAGATTAAGGCATCCGTAGACAACCGGATCACTGCACTTGGGAGGAAGTGAGATCTCAGACGTCCCCAGGAGGGAAAGCTCAAACTTCGTCCCGAACTCCACGTTGACAATCACAACCGACTCTACGATGCCGAAGGATGTAAATTTGACCCCTGCCGTCAGAAAATTCATGCCCTCACACGGTTCAATATGATCACTTAGAGTATTCAGGGCATCGGAAGCTCCTGTTCCCGGCTTTAATGTCCCGCCTGTGCCCCTTGCCGCTGCCACAAAAGGAAAATCCTTGACCCCGGACAAAGACGGTATGTTGATTTTCCGGTTCAGGCCAAAACCTGCGCATAATCCCGTAATATAAAAACAAGGCGGCCCGCCGAACGCATAATCAAGCATCAAATATACGAAAAAAGAAGGTTTGTCTGTTTTTTTCGTCAGTCCGTAAGAGCCGAGGGCTAAAAAAGTGAACTTCTCAAATGCCACTGTAACTTCACCGTTATAGAGCCGTCCGGGTTCAGCCACATACAGTCCTCCTGAGATCATCAGGGGAGGTTTTTTCACCGTCACTGCCATGCCTTTTAATCCAAACTGAAAATCAAATTTCGGTCCGGGCTTGATCCCCAGAGAAAGTTCCATGAATTCAAGAGTCAGGACCGAGATCGTAATTCCTGCATCCACACACACCTGGATTGCTCCGTCCTGAAACGCTCCTCCGATTCTTTTTACAAAACAAGGGCCGATTTTTTTGTTCAGTTCCATCCAGTGTACGCCGGATTTCTTTTCTTCTGACGGAGACGGAGGCTTTGATTCCTCAATGTCCTGCTGGGGAAGTTTGACGTCCTCATCTCCGAATTTGTACTCGTTTCCCGAAAAACTGGCTTCTATGAGACACTGTCCCCGGAATCCTCCCTCTTCCTGGTATGCGGCCTGCATATAACGGACTCTGATCAAATCCTGCTCTCCCAAGTATTTTCCCATCACGGGCAGATCGTGAAGCCTGCAGGAGATTTCAGGATATAGTCTGAGACTGTAAATCCCTTCTTTTATTTTGGCAGCAAACAGAAGTCTCCTGTTTTCGGCAGTGCTGATCTCCATTAAAATTTCCTGTCTTCCCGCCCTGTATAATACTCCTGCTCTCTTAAGCTCCATTTCCCAGTTCAAAAATTGGGGAAGACCCAGTGACAGACTGTCCATGATACCCCACAGGCTCAGCTTGTGATGATTATCATTTTCCCATCCGGCACCCAGACAAAGGCCGTGTTCACCATAGACAATGGACGCCCGAAAAGGCTCTCCTGCTATATGTACTCCTGTCTGGAGTGCTGCCTTAAGTTTCGGTTCTTCTGCCACATGATCACCTCCGTCTCAAAACAAAGTCTTTCCTGAAAAATAATAAACAAAAAGGCCCCTCAGCAATGAAGGATCTTCTTATTATTACTGTTATGTATCTATGCCTGTTAAAACTCCGATGTCATCTGTTTTCCCAAAGACCCTGCAGTTTTGTTACAATGCTTATCTTTTACTATATCGGGGTTTTGTTGTATTTTCAATCATATTCTGCCAATGACTGCTCAGGACAAGTCAATAACCAAATATTATATATAAATTTCGTTTTGTCTCTGGTTCACTGCGCGCAGAACCTTTTCTTTGATCTCCCTGTATTTTTTCTCAGGAATCGGAAGCTCAATTCCCTGGCTGATCGCCAGCTGGTATCTCTTAATTCCGGTAATATATCTACTGTTGACAATAAAACTTCTGTGCGTTTTTATGAAACCTTCTCCGACTTTTTTCTCCAGATCGGATATAGATTCCCTGGACAGAATATCCCTGTTCAGACAATGGATCACACTGTCTGTATTTTCTGCTTCTATATATACAATGTCTTTATTCCTTATAACGATTAGGGTGTCAAAAGGTCATTGACCTTTGATATAAATTTGTACCTTGAAAATT
>OAWV01000788.1_pt1 | contig 21144 bp, 22 predicted proteins | sample 1495551 | NCBI WGS metagenome assembly OAWV01 (sample SAMEA2580245, study PRJEB22360) | human gut metagenome | biome: human gut; feature: human-associated habitat; material: faeces | place: Denmark | collected 2008/2010 | reverse complement strand
AAAAAGGGCGGAAAGCCCCTGCCGATGACGTTCCTCTTAATGGGTGTAGGAATTGTTGGTGCATTCTTCGGCTTCTTGGCTTAACAAAAAAAGGGGATGACTCAAAGCGTAACGTCATCTTTAAGGAAAAAATAACTATGGGAAGGAGACTGATTAATATGATTAAATTTGAAAAAGACGAATACCTCAAGATGGGTGCGATGGTCGTTTCCAAACGGCCGGAACTGGAAGCTATCGCCGAAAAGCTGCATCAGCGCGGCTACAGCAATCTGTTTTTGACAGGGGTTGGCGGAACGACCGCGGAATTCACATCAATGAAGAAGGTCGTTGAAAACCATTCCTCGATTCCAGTGTACTGCGTTAACGCGGCGGAGCTGATGCTGGAAGGGCATAAGCAGCTAATCCGCAATTCGATTGTGATTACCGGCAGCAAGTCCGGCGATACCAAGGAAACGGTCGCGGTGGTCAAATGGTGCAAGGAGCGCGGGATTGAGACGGTCGCGATTACCAAGGCCGAAACACCGCTGGCAGAAATTGCAGATCATGTCTGCCTGATCGATTCCAGCGGGGTTGAAAATACCTATCTGAGCTTCTATTACATTCTGTTGAAGCTGGCCGAGCTGCGCGGGGAATTCCCGGATTATGCCCAATTTGCCTCAGAAATGGAACATGTCCATGAAGGATTAGTTCAGGTTAAAGAAAAATTTGAGCCGGTCGCCGCGAAGATCGCGAAGCAGTATCATAAGGAAGAGTATCAGATGTGGGTTGGTTCTGGGACCGTCTGGGGTGACGTTTACATGTTTACGATGTGCATTCTGGAAGAAATGCAGTGGAAGCGCACGAAGGCGGTTTCCTCGCCGGAATTCTTCCATGGTTCGCTGGAGTTGGTCGATGAAGACACGCTGGTTATCTTAGTCAAAGGTGTCGACGCTTGCCGTCCGCTGGATGAGCGGGTAGAGAAGTTCTTGAATCAGTACGCCGAAAAGAAGGTCATCATCGATCTGTCCAACTATCTGATTCCGGGCGTGGACGCGAAGTTCGCGGATATCTGCAGCCCAATGGTCTTTGAAACGATCACCACCGGACGCTTGGCGGCGCATTGGGAGCATCATACCGGACATTCGTTGGCCTTCCGCCGCTACTACCGGCAGTTTGATTATTAAGCTGATGCAGGCGGTCATCTTTGATATGGACGGAGTGCTGGTAGACAGCGAACCCGTCTATATGAACCGTTTCCTGCATTTTATGCAGAAGCATCAGATTCCGATCGACGAACAAGCGTATCGTCAAACGGTTGGCTGGACATCGAAGCGAACTTGGGAATGGGCGTTGTCCTACTGGCCGAAGACGATGACATTGACCGAATTACAGACCCGCTACCGCGCGTATTGGAAAGACAAGCCGGTACGTTATGATGAAGTGCTGGATCAGGACGTCCTCCCTGTCCTGAACCAGCTTCGCGCTAAGGGAATCAAGACGGCGGTGGCTTCTTCCTCTCCCCGCGCGGCAATCGATCAAATGGTAGAGCAATGCGACTTAACCTCCTGCTTTGATACGATAGTATCAGGTGAGCAGTTTGTGAAAAGCAAGCCGGATCCAGAAATTTACTGGTTCACGGCTCAGCAGCTGGACTGCCGCTGCACAGATTGCGTCGCCGTAGAAGATTCGACGGTGGGGATTGCCGCGGCGTATGCCGCTGGAATGACAGTGTGTGCCAAGCAGGACTTCCGGTTTGGCTTTGACCAGAGTCGGGCGCATCGTTCAATCCATTCTCTGACGGAAATCCTGGACTGGATAGAATAAAAGCGAAAGCGAAGGAAAGTTGTTGACGGCTGCCTTCGCTGTTTCGCTTTCCTTGCCATGATAAAAACATACATATGAAATAAGGAAAGGAAAAATAAATGAAACCTACAATGCAGACCTATATTCACAACAGTACTGACGTCCTGCGAGCCAATTTGAGCCGCGGCGCCGAATTAACGAAAGCGTTTGTCGAGGCTTACCGCCAGGCGCCCGAGGGGGAGATCTTGTTGATCGCCTCTGGTTCCTCATATAACAGCTGCGTCTGTGCCCGCCGCTGGATGGAAAAGGTGCTCCAGCAAAGGGTGTGGATTGTTACGCCGTTTACGTTCGTCCATTACGAGTCGTCACTTGCAGGCGTCGGTTTGTGCGCTGTTGTCTCTCAAAGCGGATGCAGCACCAATGCGATAGAAGCACTGCGTTTGATTCGCTCGTTAGGACGTCCCGCGATCGGCATCACTGGCAATCCGAACAGTGATTTTGAAACAGAAGCCGATCAGGTCATTGACTGGGGTGTCGGTGAAGAAAAAGTCGGCTATGTCACGCAGGGGGTTGTCAGTCTGATTTTGTACCTGTGGATGGCAGCGCTGCAGATTGCAAAGGAAACCGGACGGTTATCAAAGGAACAGGCGGAGACGTATGCGAGTGAGCTTCAATCTGCGGTTGAAATTCATGGTGAGGCGGTTATCCGCAGTGAAGGCTGGGTGGAAAACAATTACGCGTTAGTTACGTCGATGCACCAGGCTTATGTGATCGGCGCGGGCGCGAGCTATGGCACGGCATTGGAAGGCGCACTGAAAATCGGCGAAACGATTGGCATTCCTACTTCTGCTTATGAGAGCGAGGAATATCTGCATGGACCGAATTTACAGTTAGCTCCCGATTATACCGTGTTCATCATCGATCCCAAGGATGAAACCTCACCGCGGATGGAGGCGATTGCCGAGGCAACTCGGCAGGTCACGGAACGGACAGTGCTGTTGAGCCTGGATTGTGACGATCCGCATCCAACGACATTTTCGTTAGGCCGTCAGCTTGACGAAGCGTTAACGCCATTCGTGTTTTTGCCTTTGTTTCAGATGATCGCCTGGCGTGGAGCGGAAGACCTGCATCGATGGGACAAGCATCCCTTGTTTGCGAAGTTCAAAGAAAAAATTGCGTATAAGACTGAAAGCTATTATCAGCATTCACAACAAGAATCGCAGCATGACTCTGAAATTGAAATCATTTCATAAGATGATATCCAAACATTTTAAGCGATTCTGTGACTTAAAGGTTTATTAGAGCAAAGGCGTCATCAGGATTGCGATCAGCAAAGCCGGAAGCAGATTAGCGACTCTGATTTTCGTGTTGAACATCAGATTGATACCGACGCAAAAGATCAGCATCGAGCCGATCATTGACAGATTGTCAAGCATCTGTTTCGTTAACAAGGGAGCGATAAACTGCGCCAGAATCGTGATCGATCCTTGAAAGAAAACAAGCGGAATCACGGAAAAGACAGCGCCTTTTCCAAAGGCAGAAGTAAAAATCATGATGATCAAGCAGTCCAATACCGCCTTAGTGATCAGTAAGGAAGGATCAGCCGACAAGCCGTCCTGCAAGGCGCCGACAATCGCCATCGCACCGATACAGATTGTCAGCGAAGCGGTAAGGAAGCCTTGCATAAACCGGGAGTCTTTTTCGCTTCCGGTTTTCTTCTTGAGCCATAAGCCCAGCTGTTCAAAACGACGCTCTAAATTAATCCACTCACCCAGCAGTGCCCCTGCGGCTAGGCTGAGCACCGCGAGCAATGTACCCTGAACGCTGACAAATCCGTTTTGAATTTGCAGCATTTTCTCCAGCGATCCGGATATTCCAATAAAAATTGATGATAATCCTAACGCCTGCATCAGCGTATCCTGAAACCGCTGCGGAAGACCCCTGCGGAAAACTAAACCGAGCAGTCCGCCGGCGATGACCGCTAATCCGTTGATCAGTGTCCCTAAACCTGGCATGCGTGTCCCTTCTCTCTTTACTGCAATTTCATTTATTTCTTGAATTCCCCGTAGGTCTTGTAGGTTTTCTTTTCGTTATCCAGTACAGTTTGACTTGGTTTATATTCATCATCGCCGTAAATGTTAGCGTGCAGATGCCGCACCATATCGCTGTAGCTGCGCACGAGATAGCCGCCTAAGCCTGGACAGCGCATAATATCGTCATATTCGCCGCTGGGTTCTTTATAGGTTTCAATATTTGCCAAGTCAAAGCTTAATAACGAGATCAAATAATCTTTAATCTCAGAATTGGTCAGATTGGTCGTGATATAAGGAAGCATATCATTCACAATATCCATCAGTTCCAGAATGTTTTTGTGCTTCAGCTTTGCAATGATCGCATTGATGACATTATTCTGCCGGTCCATCCGGACAAAGTCGCTGTCAATGTAGCGCTGCCGGCAATACATCATGGCGTCATAGCCATTTAACGTGTTCTTGCCTGTCCGGACGCTGTTCTGCGTCTGACCTCGCAAAGCGCCAACTTCTCTTGCGGTTAACTCAATTTCGACCCCGCCGATCAAATCAACGAGCTTTTCCACCGCGTTAAAACTAAATGTAACATACTGTGTAATATCCAGATCCAGATTATAATTCAATGTCTGGACCGCAAGCGTCGCCCCGCCGAACCAATAAGCCCAGTTAAAATGACCATATTTTTGATGATCACCCGGAATCCAGACGACGACATCCCGCTCAACGGAAGTAATTTTAAGTTTCTTGTTGTCAAAGTCCAGCGATACAATCTTCATAGCATCACTGCGGTCCTCATCGGTTCCCGTCGGCCCCTGGCTGTTGTCCGCACCAAACAAAGCGATGTTGACAACTTTTCTTTCTTTCACCGCTTCGCTGACTTCCGGAGCAATCTGGGCATTTTCATTTTCGATGACTTCGCCATGTTCCATTTTATTCAACATGGAATCCATGACTAAGTTACCCGCGATGTAGCTGCATCCACCAATGGTCAAAATGATTGCAAGAATGATCAATCCAACTTTAATGCCTTTTCTCAATGATACCACCTCAGTATGCTATAAATCTTAAGCTGTCTGCTTTATCTTTACCATTATACCAGCTCCGCGGAAAAGGGAAACTGAAAAAATCGGAAAGAAGGGATTGCTGGCAGAGAAAGAGCTATTGAATAAAGATAAAAAGGCAAGCACGCACAGTGCTTACCTGATTGATGATGCTTAGCGGCTGGTCTTCCTTCCATCAATTCTGTTTGTTCAAGCTCAAATGAATTAGCATGTTGGGAGGCAACAACCCTACTCTTTCATTTGTGACAGCAGCAACTCACTGAACTCAGCACAGTCACGGATAAAGGTATATTCCTCGCTGTTAGTTAATTCATCACAGAGATTATCTGCAGCCGGTTTGATAAAAACGTTGAACCACTATTCTTGGCGTTGCGATATAACGGACAAGCTTGTGGATTCCACACTTTTTTCATTGCAGGCAGCATTTTCTTGAGAATTGATAAGCAGGTCTTCTTCTCTCCTTTCTAAGACAAGCTGTAAGTGTGCATTGTAAACCATTCCGGCAAGCAAAATTGATCAGATAAGCCTGCATACAACTCTGCAACGTCATCACGGTGGTCATGCAAGGCAAGTTCGAGTATATTGATCAGCGCTGTTTGGAACTTTGTAACACCATGAAGCATGTGCTTCGCTCATATTTTTTCAGCATCTTCCACCTTTTTCTGCCGTTGATAAAGAACCGCCAGCTGTTCTTCTTTGTCAATCATGGAAAATGGCAGCGCATTGATTAGCTCCTCAGCTTTTGAAAATTCATCTCGGTTGCGTGCGTAAGAAATCAACATGCCGACTGAGGTATCTCTGATTTCAGGATTCTCACTTTCAGACAAACGCTTATAAAAGTCTTCAAATTGTTCTTGATAGCGCTCAGGCTCAGGAATGCTGTAGAGAAATAAGGCGCTCTCTAAGTAGAGAATGACAGAATAGATTAGCTTTTCACATCTGGGATATTCATGGATCTTGGCGATTGCTTTTTGAAGAGCTGCTTCGAAACTGTGCTCCTGAACTGTCTTATCCACGTCATTAACGAAATTTTCAATTTCAATGTCTGTCAAATCATCGTTGTAGGATAACAGTGTATTCAGGTCAACTCGCAGCAAGCAAGCTAAAGCAGGCAAAAGCTTTATATCGGGATAGGTGCTGCCTTTCTCCCATTTGCTTACGGCAGCTGTAGAAACGCCCAAAAGCTCTGTATCATTGTACTCTGCTTTTTGTTTGTGAGCTATACCCTTTTGCGAATTCTTGTGAAACAGAAAAAGTATAAGAAAATTCAATCTGTAAGAGAGCAATTTCATTAAAGCTTCACACTCTGTCAATTGTCTAAAAACCGAAGCTAAGGTGGAATTCACTTTTTCACTTCAGGGATATGAGAATAGCAAGTCACTTGAAAATTTGTTATGATAATTTTAAGGAGTGACTTTTTTATGTTGAAAACGATAAGCAGAGAAAACAAACGGACTTTGGGGTCGTTAATTCGATTAGAGCGAATTAAAGCAGGCATAACACGAGAGCAAATGATCTTTGATAATCAGGGGAAATCCATTTGTTCTATCTCTACTTTATATCGTCTAGAAAAAGGTGATGTTATACAGGATGATATAATATATTTGGAATTGATTAAAAGATTGAATAAAGTTTATGAAAACAATGGTTTTTTAGATAATGCTATAAGCGATCTAAATGATAAATTGATGAACTACTTTGAAACACTGAATGCCGCAGAAGCGGATTGTTTGCTCGCTTATATCAAATCGTTCAATAAAGTGAAAAGCTTTTATTATCAGCAAATATTTGCTGGTTATTTAGATATACTTTGCGTGAACTTAAATCAAAAGAAACTAACATCAGAAGAATATGAATATTATAAAAAAATGATGGTGTTCATGCCAGAGCCTTATAATGTACTTTTGCTTCATCTCTGTTTTTGCTATGCCAATAATTATAATCAAGACATTTCTGAAATGCACAGCTATGAGGCTCTTTTAACGAAATATCAAAATTATTTAATCATTCAAGTTGACATCTTAATACTATTAAAATGTGAACATAGACTTTTTGAGTATCAGAAGGTTCATTCAGAAGTTTTAAAAGAAATAGATAAAAGAAATCTAATCGATCAAAAATGTAAGGTTTTAAGCTTTCATGTTGGAGCAATCGCAATTATGCAAAAGCTTGATTTAAATAGGGTTTTAAATGAATTGGAACAGTTGATATTTAAGGAAAAGCAGTTTCTGAACCCTGTAATCTATAATAATACCTTAGTAGCACTGGCAATGATTTATTATGTTGATATAAAAGATTATAAAAAAGCAACTGCATTGTTTGAAAAGTTGTTAATTGAAGATTTTACTAAGATTTATTCTTCTGGAATATATTATTTTTCGTCTTGTGATTTAATTAATATTAAGCCTTCGCCAGAAATAATTAATAGAATAGATACAAATCATGCTAGTGTTTATCTGCAATATTTCTATTATAAATATTCAAAGAACTTGAGTTTGCCTGATTTAATTCATTATTTAAAAACGAAGGTGTTGGATGAGCTTAAAAAAAATGGTAATCAGCTAAAAATTAGTGTGTTCAAAAGCCAATGGAATCTTTTGATTAGTGAGAATACGAAGAAGTACTATAAAGACTATTATCGTTTTATAAAAAACTTTGAATGATTCTACAAAAATATTAAAGAAAACGGTGAAATATTAAGAAACAGTTCAATTTCAAGATATCTGTTTTTATTATGTTAAAATGAAATCAACAGGAGGATATGCTGATGAAAAAAATTTTGCTCTTACTCCTATTAGGGGTGATCTTATCCGTCAGTTTCATTTCAACAAATACAACAGAAGTAGAGGCAAGATGTTTGTTTCCGGAATGCCAATTTGGAGGATAATTCTCACTGCAAGTAACTTTTACACATAAGGCATATATCAGAACTAAAGGAAAATAATATTCAAAAACTAATATTTATAATGCTGGGGTTAAAATGGGCATAAAACACGTTACGCTTGTATTGAGTGGATTTATACCCCTATGGTTTATGTGAAATCAGAGCTAAAGTGGTGATTATACATTGTATTATTCTAATTTAAGGCATGGTTGCGGGATTGAGAAATGTGAAAATCCTCATAATTAAAATGATGAAAAGATGAGTTTCCATTTCGTATTAAAAAGCGCTGGATTCTTAGAAGAAGAAAGGAAAACTAATGAAGAAAATTATTGTTCTATTAGCTGCTTTGACAATGTGTACGTCTCTTCCGGTTTTTGCGATTAATAAAGTAATTAACACTACACAAGGTATGGTTGAATATTTAGATGAACCGGCAGTAACGGGTACATCAGTGGCTTTTCAATCGATATACCATGGAGATCAAAGCCCAAACGCAACACGTAATGTAAGAGTACAAGTTACAGACAGTTCAGGCACTTTGTACAGCAGAACAGGGTATAGAGCGTACACTGTTGCGGGATTCAATGGATATCACAACGAGTCTCATACTCATAATTATCAACTTTTGAACGTAACAAGAAAGCTTAGATAGGAGAAAAGGCTGAGAAGATCTCAGCCTTCTTAGATATTTTATGAAAAAAATATACTATATAATAACTGCAATTCTTGCGATTTATACTTTTAATGTTATTCGGGATATTGATAATAATATATTATTATCAAAATATAATGCGGGCAGCAAGCAGATTGTTTCTTATAGTGAAAAAAGTATTCTTGTTGATTTGTCAGAGGATATGCAAAAAAAGATTATTCAGATCAATGATTTAGCAATTGAGAACAATTGCATGATTCAAATTTATTCAAAGGAAGATGACAAGCAAATATTTTATTATGGAGGGGTAGATGAATTAATTTTTCCACTTATTCCAACGCATAAAAAAATTGATATTTCATTTCAGAATGTTGATTTTTATTTTACTGCAATTAAATCTGACACGAAAGGATACTCATTAGATTTTTTAAAGAGTACTAACATTGAGATTAGATCAATATTTGAGTATGCTGACCGTGAATCCAGAACACAAAGACGCATTAGTATCTATGCGGAAGAACTAAGCTCGGTGGATTCTTTAATAAGTAAGATTATCAAAGAATATCCAGACTATGTGAAGGATATAACGCAATATGATTATATGGATGTAGGTTGGCTGCAGGAAGCAAAATTGAAAAGAATGACACCTTTATTCATGCTCTTCATGTTACTTGAAACTGTTACAGTGCTTTTCTCAATAAATCATAGAACTCAAGAAATTGAAGTAAGAAAATTATTTGGTGAAAATGACTTAGCTATAAGCATGAGACTATCGCTGAGTACGAGTATTATTAGTTTATTTATCTATTATGTGACACTTTTCTTTTTGTTATTCATACAAAAAATTCCGTATAATCAAATAACAAAAGACTTTTATTTAAGTTTGGCAATGACATCATTAGTTTTGTTTGCTTTTAATGCGTTATTATTAGGCATATGCTATTTCTTTGTTAAAATGACAAAGATCAATAAGCAGGGTGTTCTTAAGAACAAAAGATTGATGGAATCTCACGTTATCATGATTTCCGTATTATTATTGTTTTTTGTCTCAATGAACTATAATACGATTATCCAAGGTATGTCATCCGCAAACAATCTTATTCAATTGACTCAATTCGCAGAGAAACATAAAGACGAATGCTATATTGCAGCTCAATATGAAGGAACAAACGCAAATAAAAAATATGATGAATTATATGAGATACTCAATAACTTAGGCGGATATTATGCTAGTATAAGTAATTATTCTAATGCAATAAGATCAAATCCAATGACAACGCTGGTCGTGAATAGAAACTATCTTGAAAAAATTCCACTTTCGAAATTGGAGAAAGATACTATTTTAACTAATCCTGAGGGAACAATACTTCTTTCCAAACGTTATCATGATGATTCGGACAATGAAATTCAAGAAAGAATAGGTAGAAAAGCAAGGATTATTAGACTTGACTCTTCTTTGACTCTTCGTGACTTTAACTTTTTTAAAAAAGAAGCAATTGTATTAAAAGATCCGATAATTTATATTTTGGGCGATACGGAAAAGTTTTATTTTGAACCGACAATTGATATGAAAATTCCGAAGTCTTATGATGAGGTCAAAGCAGTATTAAGTAAAAAAAATTTAGAATTAAATTTTCCGATAGAAAAGATTGCTACTGAAATAGATAAATCAAAAGAAATTTTGTGCGAACTTGTAATTTCTGCATTACTCAACTTTTTGCCGTTTGTGATTACGCTTAGCTGTATTTTGCTTGAATATGCCTATATTTCAATTGGTTTAAAGGAAAATGAAATTTGCACTAAAAATATTTTGGGATATCATTACTTCGACGTATATAAAAGCGTATATACCAATTTGATCTTAGCCATGGTACCAGCGACAGCGCTTATTCTTTTTCAGCTTCATGATTCAGCAGTGTATTCATTCTTTTTTTGGGTAAGTATTATTTTGTATCATTTACTTTTACTTTCATTATATATAAAAAAATCAGAAAGAAATAGAACGCTAATGTGGTTAAGGAGTAAAAAATAATGGAAATATCTTTAAGAAATATCACAAAAAAATATCATGATAAAATTGTGTTTCAAGAATTTAGTTATATATTTAAGAATGGTAAAATAACTGGAATTACAGGTAAGTCTGGTTCTGGAAAAACAACATTGCTTAATATGCTTGGATTAATAGAAAAGGCAGATGCTGGTGAAGTTGTGTTATTTAATAAAAGAAATATTAAATTATACAGTCGTGAAGCGAGATTAATGCACAAAAACGAGATTGGATATATTTTTCAAAACTTTGCTTTAATACCAGATCGTTCCATAGAAGAGAATTTGAAACTAGCAATGAGTTCTGATATAAAAATCACAGCAAAAGAAGCAATGAAAATTGTCGGTTTGAAAAATGATCTCAAGCAGTTGGTTGCGGAGTGTTCAGGAGGAGAACAACAGCGCATAGCCTTAGCAAGACTCTATCTAAAAAAATGTTCATTAATTTTAGCGGATGAACCAACAGGTAGCTTGGACTCAGAAAATGCAAAATTAGTGATGCACTTGTTAAAGGATTTAAACTCTAAGGGGAAAACAATTATCATTGCAACACATGATCCACAAATTATCAATCAATGCGATGAAGTGCTTTGTTTGTAAAGACTTCGATGCTAATCCTTCTATGATTCCACCATGTCACAAGCGTAGCGCCTTATGAGGGCGCTTCGTTTATCTTATCGGTGCATAGTTACCAATGTAAAGGCAAGGAAGTTGATTTTCAACTTGCATTTTCCTGAAAATCTCTCTATAACTAAATCAGAGTTTAACGTGAAGTCTCTGACTCAAAAAAGGACATCCGGGAAATGAACAGAAAATGAGGGGGAAAATATGGAACTCACTGAGAAAACAAGATCGCAAAAACGCGTGTTCACCGGCCGTTTGATTCATGTGCGGCACGATGAAGTCATACTGCCTGACGGCACGGAAACGATCCGCGAGGTTGTCGAACATCCCGGGGGTGTTGCAATTGCGGCATTAACGGATCAGAACGAACTGCTTCTCGTCGATCAATTCCGCTACGCGCAACAGCGGATTATGCGCGAAGTCCCAGCCGGCAAACGAGAACGGGGCGAGGATCCGCTCGTGACCGCAAAGCGCGAACTGCAGGAAGAAACCGGCTATCAGGCTGAGGAATTCGTGTTTCTGGGCGAAATGGTGCCGACCGGCGCTTATCTGGAAGAAACCATTCAGATGTATTGGGCTAAGGGGCTGACCTTTGTTGGCACCCATCTGGATGAAGATGAATTCCTGAACTGTGTGAAAGTACCTTTGAAGGAAGTCGTCGATCAGGTGATGTGCGGAGCGATCATCGATGGAAAAACAATCGCGATGACATTGAAATTACAAGCAATGTTGGAGGAGGAACAATGATGAATTTTGACTGTTTTGATCAACTCTACCCATCCAGCCGGTATCCGGTGATGGCGCGCAGAGGCATGGTCTGCACCGGGTCCGCTCTGGCCTCGTCCGCGGGTCTGGAAATACTGCGGCAGGGCGGCAATGCGATTGACGCGGCGATTGCCACCGCCGCGGCTCTGACCGTGGTGGAACCGGCAGCCAATGGTTTAGGCAGCGATGCGTTTGCGATCGTCTGGCATAAAAATGAACTGTTCGGTCTGAATTCTTCAGGGTTTGCGCCGGAAGCGATCTCAGCCGATTCCATTAAAGCTCAGGGACAGACGTCAATGCCCACCTTTGGCTGGACGCCGGTGACCGTTCCGGGCGCTGTGAAAGCCTGGAAAAGTCTGAATGAACGTTTTGGAAAGCTGACGCTGGCGCAATGCCTGGTTCCGGCAATTCGTTATGCCGAGGAAGGTTATCCCTGCCCGCCGGTTTTAGCGCATTACTGGCGTGTTGCTTATGATCAGTACAGAAAGGAATTTGCCGGAAAGCCGGAGTTTGACGAATGGTTTAAGACCTTCGCTCCTGAGGGCCGCGCTCCTCAGCCGGGTGACGTCATCACTTTGAAAAATCATGCAAAGACACTGAGAGAAATTGGAGAAACGCAAACAGAAAGTTTTTACCATGGCAAGCTCGCCGATCAGATCGACGCCTGCAGCCGCAAATATGGCGGATACTTGCGAAAAGCCGATTTGGAAGACTTTGAAAATGAATGGGTCACGCCGATCCGCATGAATTACCGGGGGTATGAAATCTGCGAGCTTCCGCCCAATGGCCAGGGAATCATTGCCTTAATGGCGCTGAATATCCTTAAGGAATTCCAGTTTACAGAGAAGCTGCATGTTGAAACGGTGCATCGTCAGTTGGAAGCGATGAAGATGGCGTTTAAGGATGGTCTGTTCTATATCACGGATCCCAAAGCCATGAAGGTTAAAACCGAACAGCTGCTGGATCCGAAGCTCGGCCCTGACCGCGCCGCACAGATTACGGATTGGGCACAGGACCCGCAGGTCAGCAAGCTGCCGCAAAGCGGAACGGTTTATTTATGCACAGCGGATGAAGAAGGCAATATGGTTTCCTATATCCAAAGCAATTATATGGGCTTCGGCAGCGGAATTGTGGTCGACGGTACCGGGATTGCGTTGCAGAATCGGGGGCGCGGCTTTTCGCTGGATGAAAAGCATGCCAATTATTTAGAGCCGCGCAAGCGTACCTATCATACGATCATTCCCGGCTTTATGATGAAAGACGGCAAAGCGGTCGGACCATTCGGCGTTATGGGAGGGCATATGCAGCCGCAGGGACATGTGCAGGTTGCGATGAACCTGATCGATTTCCATTTCAATCCGCAGATGGCGCTGGATGCGCCGCGCTGGCTGTGGAAACAGGACAACCGCATCTTGGTTGAACCCCATTTCCCAGCCGCATTAGCCAAGGCGCTGCAAAGAAGAGGCCATCGAATTGAAGTCTGCTTGGATCCCGGTGTTTTCGGCCGCGGACAAATGATTCTCAGAATGGAGAACGGCACATTGATTGGCGGAACGGAATCCCGAACCGACAGCAACATTGCCTGTTACTAACAATGGCGTCAACGTTAGAATTTGTCACCTATGTGACCGATCAGCTGGCTTTAGCCGGCACCATCACGTGGAAACGCATGTTCGGAGAATATGGTCTGTATTGCGATCAGGTGTTCTTCGGTGTGATCTGTGATGATCAGCTGTTTATCAAAATCACACCGCCTGTCGCAGAAAGCATGCCGGATTGTCCGAAAGCCCCGCCCTATACGGGAGCGAAGGAAAGCTTTTTAATCGAAGATCTGGATGATCGGGAGAAGCTGGGACAGATCGTAAGGATGACTTGCGAGCATCTGCCAAAACCAAAGCCGAGAAAATCAAAAAAAGAAAACTAAGTGTTTGCCATTGGAAAAAGCAGGTGAGATAACCTGCTTTTTCTATCTGTTAGGAAATTGCATATCCAGCGCTGATGAATTCAAGTAGGCAAACCATTCTGAAGAAATTACTTTCAGAACTGGCGATGAGAAGAAAGCTTCTTGCGAATCCAAGCACGAGGGTTTTTGATCATTTTGCGGATGAGAGAACAGAGCTTTTTCTTTCGGGAAGTCTAAGCTCCTAGGTAACGAACCATTTTGAAAGGGTCATCCAGAATAGGAATAATCAGCTTTTTCATAAACTCCAACGAGGAATCAAAAATCAATCCGTTCATTGGTTTGATGATCAATAGAGTGCCGTCAGACAAAATCCACATCTGTATCGTAGTCTTCAATCCGACTCTGAGAGGCCAATAAGCATAGAAGGCTCATCGGGCAGTCTTTTTAACTTTGACTTTTCCCTTTTTTTAATTCCGCAGGATCTAATTTAGCAGCCATCCGATCCAGCAATTATTTTACTATTAAAATATCATGGAATTCAGTTCTAATTTTAACTTAGCTAATTGTTCCGTGGTTACTTTTGTGCATTCGATAATCAAATCATCGTTCAGGTGCTTGCGAAGCAGTGAGCGGGCTACATTCAGGCGTTCTTCTTCTCTTCCTTCATATTTGATTTGGGCTCGATCTCTCAGTTCTTTATCGCGTGCAAAGGCTGCGTCACGGATGGCTGGATCATTGCTGATGGCATTCATAATTTCACTCGCCTCCTTAAATATGTCTTGCCGTCGAACTAACTCTGCGACGATTGGATCACTAATTTCATCATCGTAGTATTTGATAAACCAGAGCCATTGTTCAATTTCATTGAGTTCATCATAACTATGCTTCACTTGAATTATCTTTGCTATCTCAATGATATAAATTGTCATCAAATTTGTCAAGCAGTCATGATCATCAATTTCCTGAAACTGATAAGCATGGATCGCTTTGTCGGAAAAATGTTCTTTTGGGGGAAAAAGATAATCCAGAAAGAAGACCTGAATCACAGGCATTAGATCAGAGTAATGAAGCCCTTTGTTTTCCTGTTGGGTTAACAACATCGAGGCGTAATAGACCGCTCGGTTTTCGATCTGCATTTTTGATGTCTGCATCTCCAAATTAAGATAGGCACGAGGAATGAACTGAGCGCTGACATCAAGGCGGATATCTTTCCCTTGGTCGTTGGGAGCGTAGAGTTCCGTGGCGCTGCGTTTTTCGACTTTCACCCGGGAGCGAATTAATTGTGTGGTTAAGTCTTCAAGCATGCGTCTGTCTTGGTCGGAGTCATAGGTGAAGAAGGCTTTAAAAACGAAATCATTGGTTAAGTGAAGGCTGGGCTGTTTTTGCGTTTGATCTTTATCCATAGGCAATGACCTCCACCTTCAATATTGCGGAAAAGGACGTAAAGCCCCGCAAAAAGAGGAAAAACTTCAAATTTCATCAGACCGTCACAAACCAGAACTATTTCTTAAAAAAAACCACAAGACAGATTCTATCCTGTGGTCTTTATTTGTGAATGAATGCCTGGGTTAAGGCCGGTAGCGTTCTTCATTATAAGCCTGCGTCAGCTTTTCAAACTGATCATCGGCCTCATCCGCTTGAACTTCTGACCAGTATTCCCAAGGCGTCGTATGCGGCGCGTAAGGATGACCTTTTTCAATCCGCTCATCAACCGCTTCCTTGTATTGCTTCCGAATGGGAGAGAGAACTTCAGGATGCAGCCAAGCCTGCAGGCGCTGGCGCAAATTCGGCCGGACAGGGATTTCAGAGCTGTTGATTTTTTCGCTCGCAAATCCGCCTTCCAAGGAAACCGGGCGGGATTTGCGGATCAGCCGAATCAGCCAGCGAATCAGAGAAACAAGCAGAAACGCCGCGGCGATCAGCAGAATGAACGCCAGAATCTCATTGAAAAGAGAGGAGGCAGCTGCTGATGATTCAGGACTGGGCGTCATCGCAGCGTCCGGCTGCGGTGTAAGCGCCGGGGCCGATTCAGTCCCTTTCTGCTGAGAAAGAATCCAGCGGATCAAGCTTTGCAGCGACAGAATGATCGCCGAGAAGACAAAGGCAAACGCTTCGATCAAAAAGCTTAAAATCCATGTCAGTCCCTGGCTGAGCAGCTGCGCCAGAAAGAGAATCATCGAGCTTATCGGGCTGATGAGCAACGTAACGAACAACTGCATTCCCGCCAATTTTAATAACAGTTTTTCCTGATCCTGATCTAAATTCATCAAGGAAGCCGGATGAGCTGGGTTGACAAATTGCGACTGAACCCGCAGGCATAATGCGGCTAAGACTAACAGCAGCGAATAGCGGATCAAGGCCGGGGAAGGACTCACCAGATTCAAAAGAACCAGAGTCAGGCCGCCGATGCCCAACCGGCCCCACGAACAGTCGCGCAGCTCTTTCAATGAAAAAATCAACCCGGTTTCCAACATTAAGCCGACGGCGGTCAGTCCTATCGTCAGAACATCCCGATGCGTAGGAATCAGCACAGCAAAGAGGAGAATGCAGAGGAAGAACAGTCCGGTTCGCAGCGCCGGCTTTTTCTCACAGGATAAATGCGACAGCCCCCACTGAACAAAGAAAAACAGTCCGCATCCAAGCAGCGAAAGGGTTTGCGAAAGAAAGGTCTGGACGAGAACGAACATGATCCATAAACCGCAAAGACATTGCTGCAGGGAAATTAAATAAGGAAAGAAACGTTTCATTCCCTTTCCTCCTTCCTTAAAGACAGAACATCGCAGTTCTCCGGCAAGCCCTTAAGATCCGGCAGCGTCCAGCATACCAGGGTGACCGCTGTACCTTGGGCGCAAATCTTCATCACCCATTCCTGTAAAGGCTCAGTCAAAGTATTCAGAATCAACAGGCAATGATGCGCGGCGTCCAGCAGCTGCGGATAACGCTGAAATAACCGTGTCGGCCCACTCAGCGGATAGGGTGCGGCGCAGGCTAACAGATCCAGACAGCTGACTGTATGGTTCAAACTGTGATCACAGACTGAGGTGTCCGCAACGGTAAACCGCACGACCGCATTGGTTACCAACGCCGTTGGCAGCTGCTGGCGCTGGCTTTGATCCAGCATGGCGGCGGCGAACTGCACGGCCCTTTCCATAAATTCCGCATCATCCGCAAACAAATTTTGAATCGACTGCAAAATTAAGAAAATTGAAAACGCCGGATCTGAGGTGTGATCGTATTCTTTTACGTATAATGACTTATACCGTGCCGTTGCCCGCCAGTCGATATCGCGGAAGCTGTCCTGCGGCTGATATGGACGGACGCCAGTATAAAAAATCGGATCGGGATAAAGCCAGCGCCGAACTGAGCGCTGACCCTGCAGCCCGCAGGGATGAGCGGCAAGGGATGAAGGAAACTGCCGCAGCGGATGAACGACGCACAATCGCGGCTGCGCCTGCGGTCCATCCAGCTGAGTCAGGCTTAAATAATCAGAAAGGACAGTGGTCACCCGGAACTCCCCGGCCCCCCGCTGCCGGGCGATGAACTTCAGCGTCCGGGTTTTTTTCTGCCTTCCGGCCAGCGTCGTATGCAGGACAAGCGCTGAAGCCGTGCTTTCATCGTTCAAAATGAGATCCGGTTCCAGACATTCCAGGATGGCGGGAAACAGAATCCGTGCGGAAACATGCGGAACACTCATGCGTTTCTTATTTTCTAAAATCACCGTCAGCGTCAGGGTCTGCCCCGGCTCCAGCCGGCTGACATCACTGAGCAGCGTGATGCTCAGCTCGCGCGCTCCCTGCCGTTCAAAGTAAAGACGGCCCAGCTGGACAAGCGTCAGACCGAGAATAAAGATTAACAACAGCGTCATAGGGAATCAACCCTGAAACTTTTCAACCGGCACTGGAATTTCTTCAAGAATCTGGGCTAAGACGGCTTCCGCCTGCCGATCTGATCCCAGGCTCAATCCTCCCAGAATCAAACGGTGAGCCAGTACCGGCTGGGCACAGGCTTTTAAATCATCCGGCAGCACATAATCCCGTCCCTCCATGGCCGCTTTTGCCTTGGCGCAGCGGATCCAGGCTAAAGCGCCGCGGGGACTGACGCCCAGCTGAATTCGCTCATGGGCTCGTGTCTTACTGATAACTTGTAAAGCATAATTCAATAAGACATCATGGATGCGGACGGCATCGACTTCTCTGCGCATCGCTAATAACTGCGCTCCATCCAGAACCGCGTCCAATTTTGGCATTGAGGCCTGCGCACTAAGGTTCTTCAGCATCCGCACTTCTTCCTGCGGCGAAGGATAACCCGGATGAATGCGAACCATGAAACGGTCAATCTGCGCTTCCGGAAGCGGGAAGGTTCCTTGATTTTCGATCGGATTCTGCGTCGCGATGACGAAAAACGGCTCCGGCAGCGGGTAGGTTGTTCCTTCCACGCTGATCTGATGTTCTTCCATGGCTTCCAGTAAACTGGATTGAGTCCGCGGGGCAGCCCGGTTGATCTCATCCGCCAGCACCAGCTGCGTGAATAAAGGGCCGGGGCGGAACTCAAATTCGCCTTTGGCCTGATTGTAAAACTGAATGCCGATCAGATCCGACGGCATCAGATCCGGCGTGAACTGAACCCGTTTAAACGAGAGGTTCAGCGATTGCGCGACAGCCTTGGCCAAGGTTGTTTTGCCTGTGCCGGGCACATCTTCCAACAGAATGTGGCCCCCTGCTAACAAGCTCATCATCATCAAATCGCAGCTCTGTTCACTGCCGACCAGAATCTGTTCAATATTTTTCTTTAATAAAACGGCGGCTTCCTGACATTTCATGGTCATCCCTCCTGAGGTTTTTCTTATTTTACCATGAAAAAGCATCAGATTATAAAAGAGAATGAATTGAATGCGCATAAAAATTTATTTTAAAAGCGCGCTTTTCTGTTTAAAGACTTAGTTTAGAAGCCGGGAATGACTGCGCTTTCCTGAAAAACCAAGATATTATTTTGTTGGGAACGACTTGCTTTTTTGAAGCAAGACGGGCCGCAGGTACAGGCTTATTTAATGCTTATTTGTTCAAATTGGACGGAAATTCATAAAAAGATAAAAGTCATAAATGAAATCAAGGAAATAAAGTCCTGCGTTACGGATTATCTTATACCTCAATGATGAACCAGGGGGAAGAAATGAAAAAATATATAGCCTTTATAGCGGCAAAAACATCTTATATCATAAGGTCAGGAACAGAACCGATCATAGACAGGGATCATTTTGATCATCGGATGGATTCTGCGCTAAAAGCTTCAGATCAAAAACCGTTCTGACTGCATGACTTGGAAAGGAATTTTTTGAATTTAGACAAAAAGTCCCAAACTGTTCACGTCTGTTTCATTGAATCTGCAGCCATTCAATGAGATAATAAAGCCAATCGGAAATTGACGTTTCCTGTCTAAACGTAAAAAGACCGTGATTTCTGATCCCATAAATACTCTGATGCGGCTGAAAAGCATTTTATATCGTTAATGGAAAGGAGCCGACAATGCGAAAAGGAAATCGTTTATTATTGATCATGACAGGCTTGCTGGGGCTTTGCGCCGCGGTGCTGCTGCTTTTAGTCAGCGTATTCCGGGTTGAAAGCCTGACCCTAATTGAACAGAATACAGAATTGATCTATCAAAGCCGTTCCTCGGAAATGATGGGTTTTGAATTCAGTTATCTAAGCGCTCAGGATGAACCTAAAACCGTGGATTCCATGCGTTTTGTCGCCAAGGATTTTCCTGTATATGTGATCGGTCGGACAACGCAGAGCTTCGGTCCGTTTGAAGTGACGACCGTGCAGGCTGTCATTGCCCCGATGGAAACCGAATGGCCGGAGAGCGGCGGGCTGGATTTGTCCGATGCGATATTAACGTTTACTGACGGCAGTGAAGAACAGATTCGTTTGGGAAAGCTGAAGCTGGTGCCGAAAGAGAAGAACGAGGGTCCGTTTGAAATTACTGAAATGACATCCAAGGATGACGGCAGCTTTACGATTCGCCTCAATGCAACAAAGATGCTGCACTTTGCCAGTATTTCCAGCACAACGGCAGAAAATGTACTGGATGTATTGGAGCTGATTATCAACGATAAGCCGGTAGAGGAATGGAAAGGCCTGCTGGTGCCGCAGGGTGAAATTGTCATTCAGGGCAGCTTTAAGGAAAAAACGGTCGATCCGCTGCAGTCGATGCGGCTGAGTCCGACGATGACGTTGGAGGATGAAAAAGGCAATCCTTTTGATCTGCAGTTCTCCACGCAGCGCAAACGGCAGGAAGGCTTTAATGTTTTTAATCTGTTGTCAACCACACGAAAGGGGGACAGCGAATGAAAAAAGGAATGCTTTTGATTTTCTGGGGTTTGATGTTTCTGACCCTGACGATTGTGAAACTGCCTTGGGAGGGTCTGGTCTGGGTTTTCAATATGATCGGCTACGGCTTATGTGCCATCGGCATGATGATGAACTTTCGCAGCAGTGAGATCCGGGCTTTTCTGATTTCCGGCCTCGGCTTGTTGGGCGCGATGATCTGCTGCCTGCTTTCTCTGGCTGCCAGTTTGCCGTTACGATACAGCGGAATTCTGATGCTGGTCTGCCGGATCTTTGAGCTGTTCGGCTTCGCTAAGATGTTTGAAGGCTGCTGGCGGCAATTCCGTCGCCGCCGGCTGCGGGAAAAGGCTAAGGAAACTGATCTTCGCATGAAAATCTACATGCTTGCGTTTACCTGCTGCGCGATCGCTGAAGCGGCCTGCTGGTTTATCGGCGCAGCCTGGGCGTCCCAGATTGTTCAGCTGATTATCCGTTTTGTCTACGGCATGTTAATGGCCTGTGTCATGCTGTATTCGGAAAGTGATTCGCTGCTTCCGATAGAAGAATAAAAGGTCAGATTAGAATGACAAAAGAAAATCTGCAATTAGACAATGACTCTAAGCGCACTGTTTATGAATTAAGCGGAAAAGAGCAGCAAAGCGGTGCTTTAGCTAAAATTATTCTTAAGGATGTGAATCAATTCCTGCGGATAAATCTGCGGGATCATTAAGATTATGTTTTGAAGGTTTTTAAGAATTTTAAGGAAGCACTGAAAACGGTTATCCTTGTTAGGTATAATTCTTTAAATATGGCTATTCAACGAAATAAGCGAGGATTCCCCCACCTCTGCTTGGGAGGGAAATTATCAAAAACAGGCTTAACGCCAGGGATGGGCATCGATCCCCCACGGACATGAAGTTAAGCCAATCTTGAAACGAGATAAAGGCAGCAACGCTGCCGTGTCATGTTGAGCGATATAGGACTCATCATCGGGATTGGAATAAAATAAGTTTGAGAAAGGGGCTGTGACAAATCAGGAGAAAAAGTGAAATCCTGAAGATCACAGCCTTTTCT
>OAWV01000780.1_pt1 | contig 21291 bp, 12 predicted proteins | sample 1495551 | NCBI WGS metagenome assembly OAWV01 (sample SAMEA2580245, study PRJEB22360) | human gut metagenome | biome: human gut; feature: human-associated habitat; material: faeces | place: Denmark | collected 2008/2010 | reverse complement strand
ACGTGAAACAGCCAGCATCATATCGTTGGCACATCAGTGAAAATCAGTTGCCGAAATCGACTTCGCCGAGTTTTTCGATGAGCTTCATGTTCTCACTGTAATCGACAGGGCAGGCGATGATGTCGACGCCGGACTGGTTCTTTAACGCCTCGCATAGGGTGGGGTAGAGCTCGTCGGCCGCCTCTATCACATGACCACACGCTCCAAAACTATGGGCCAACTCCAGCACATCCGGATTATCGAAATCGACATCCTCGTACGAGCCATTGTGAATGTTCATCTTCCATTTGATCAGGCCATAGGCCTTGTCGACCCACACCAGCACCACCATACGCGCACCTACGCGAACGGCCGTCTCTATTTCCTGCACGTTCATCAGGAAACTGCCATCGCCCATTACCGCCAATACTGGTCGGCCAGGATTTTCCAGTGATGCGGCCACGGCGCCGGGCAATGTCCATGCCATGGTAGACAACGAATTGTCGATCACGCAGGTGTTGGAATAGTACGTCGGGTACAGGCGGGCCATCCACATCTTCAATGCGCCGGTGTCTACCAGCGTGATATCGTCATCCGCCATGGCGCGACGGGTGTCATATACGATACGTTGCGGTTTCATCGGGAAAGAATCATCGCTTGCATACGAGCGGAATTCCGAATTCAACAACTCGTGAATCAACGGGTGCGATTCGTCGAAGCGAATGCCTTTCACTTGAAGACGGGTGATCAACGCCTCCAAAGTCTGGTCGATGTCACCCATGATATTCAATGCGGTTGAATAGTGCGCATCGGTATCTTCAATAAAGGTATTGATATGAATGATAGTCTTATCATCATTTGGGTTAATTTTCTTTGGGTCGAACTGTTGAATGGAAAAGCCGACAGAGATAATTAAATCAGCTTCATCAAAAGCAAAATTTTCATAATCATGTTTCATGAAACCGACTACGCCAAGTGCGTTCGGAATATGATCCGAAATCACGCCCTTGCCTTCGAAGGTGGTGGCCACCGGCACATTCAGCTGTTCGGCCAGTGCCAGCAGACGATTCTCAGCATGGGCGCGGGCCACGCCGTTACCGGCCAGAATGATCGGATGCTGCGCCTGACTGATGATGTCAGCCGCGCGGGCGATGGTACCGTCCGTCGGGCGGATATGCATAGTATCCGGCAACGGCAGTGGCCTGATTCCGGCTGGAACGGGCATCTCGGCCACGTCTTCGGGCAGAATCAGACAGGTTGCACCGGGGCGTTTCCGCTGTGCTACGGAGAAGGCCTTACGGATGATTTCCGGCACCGAACTTGGTGTGGCGATCATACTGGTCCATTGCGTCAGTGGGCGGAACACCGACACCAGATCCACGATCTGATGTGATTCCTTGTATAGACGGCTCACATTGCCTTGTGCGCAGATGGCGACCATCGGAATGGTACTGGCGTTGGCTTGCGCCACCGGCAGGGTGAGATTCAATGCGCCCGGTCCGAGCGTGGCCAGGCAGACACCCGGTTTGCCGGTGAGATGGCCTTGCGTGGAGGCCATGAAGCCCGCTCCCTGCTCATGGCGGGTCAATACGAAACGTATGCGTCCATCGCGTTCCAGGGCTTCCATCAGCGGGATGTTCTCTTCGCCGGGAATGCCATAAATGACGTGTACGCCTTCGTTGACCAGGCATTCGACGAACAGGTCTGCGACATTGCGCACATGTTCGTGGTGGGTGGCCTCCGGAGTATGTTCCGAAGCGTTTTCGATAGTGATTTCAACGGTGTTCTCTTGGTTCACGAGGTCACATACTAACGAGTGTCATGTAACGAATGCGGTAACGTTCCGCACCGCCATGCAAACGAAAACATGCGAAGGCCCCGTATCATTCGTTCTTCGTCGAGTAATACGGGGCCCGGAGGAACACCAACAAGAAATACGGCGCTTAGAACACTTGGAAGCTGTCGATATACAGCTGGTTGCCCGGCAGACTGTCCAAAGGCACCCACAGCAGGATGTCCTGCGTGTTCACGGTCCTATCGAACTTCACATCGGTGGTGCCGCTGGCATCGAACTCGAACTGTGCCACCTGCTCTCCTTGAGTGGGGTTCGACGTGGTATTGACACGCACATAGCCCTGACCGCCCGAAGAGCGGATCTTGATGACCAGACGGTAGACATCATGCGGCTGACTCAGATGCACATAGTAGCCGTAGCCCTGCTGCCCGTCGGGATTGGACACGAACTGACGATTGTCGATCTCATACGGGGTGTTGTTCTCCGGCTGCTTCGGGTCCGGTACCTTCTTGGCCTTCTTATCAGTGGTAATGACATTATCTTCCGCCTGCTTGGTGGCCTTCTTCGTAGCGGAGGGGCTGGCGTCGGCGTTCGCCGCCGAGCTGGAGTCATCGGAGGGCTGCGTAGTCTCGGTGCCGAACGGGACATCGTCAAGATTCATCTCCGGCCAGGCGCTTGCGGAAGTGCCGGCGGAAGTGCCCGTGGAAGTGTTCTTGGTCAGTCCGTGGATGGCGAATCCCAAGGCTACCGCCACAACGATGACGGCGATGATGATGGCCACGACCTTGGTCTTGACCTTGCCGAACAATGTGGCATCCGCCACGTCGGAGGAATCATCTTCAGTCGGCGGATTCTTCGGTGCGAAACTTGGTGGTACCGGTGCGTTGCCGGCTGCGTAGGCCGCGTCAATGGCGGCACGTTCGGCTTCCAATGCGCGTTGGGATTCCTCGCCGGGTTGAATGATCTGACCGTCGGCGCCGATGACCGGAATGCGCCCGGTCTTTTCCAATTGGGATTCCGCATCGGTGTCATCTGATATGGAATCGGCGGTCACCGTGATGGGGAATGAGAATTGGGTCGCGGCGTCATCCACTACGCCGTCGATGTCCTCTTCGCTGAGTACGGCTTTGCTGTTGGCCCATAGCGCTTTGACGGCACCGCTGGTCGCGGCCATGCCCTTGGCGATGGCCTCCTTGCTGTCGGACAGATCGGTGTGTGGTTCCGGAGCTTCGAAATTCAGTTCGGGAATACTGCCGGAACTGACCAGCTTATCCGGCAGTGCAATGGTGTCTTCGTCGAGGATCTGCAACACCGGAACGTTGACGATGGAACACTGCGAATCCGTGGAAGGCAACGCGATGTCGGATCCCGTCAGCTCCTGCAGCGGCTGATAGTGGTCGAGCAACGCATCCAGCTCGGCAAGCGTTGCCATCGGAATGGTCGGGACTCCGTCCTCTTCCTGCAACTCAAGGCCGCGCTTGCAGATGACGCGGAATTCCATGGGAGTGTCCTGTGACAGTGCCGATAGATTGAAATCAGTGGCAAGCGTCGACGGCTTACGGGTCAGCATGGCATACAACAGTGCGGCGATTTGGCGAATCGCAAGCTGCTCCCTGCCATCCGCGGATTGGACGCGGGACATGTCGGCGAGCATGATGCTGACGGGAGCGTCGGCAATCTGCACGCCGTTGCGAGTCAGACGCACGGTGTCGGTGCTGATGGAGAAATGCGTGAGATTGTTCTGCTGCAATACACGCAGAGCCTCCAGCACTTCGCCCAGTATGGATCGCATCGCTTCATAGCTCAACGGCTGCACTGCGGGACTGGACAGGTAATCGCTAAGTGAGATGCCGGAATCAAGCTGTGTGATCACCAGAGCGACGTCATCGACATGCTGCAGTTGCAGCACCGGCGTGAAATGCGAATCATGCGAGATGGCCAGCATGGAGGCGGCCGCATTGACGTCGGCCAGCGCCTTCTTGCTATTGACGATGAAAAGCTGGCAGTCTCGTGCGAGCACGTGGTCGCTGGCTTTCCATACCTGTAGACCCGTTTCTTCGCGAAGCGGCGAGACCAGCACATAACGGTTGCTGACGGTATCTCCCAGCTGAGGTTTCATAGGTTCCTTCGGCTCTGTAATAGGTGTGTTCGTTCGAGTGCTGCCAGTTGCCGGCACTGGGGATATTCTACCGTCCGGGCTGGTCGTGCGCATTCCCGGAATACGGCTTGTCACCATGGCGATGACAGAGGTCAGTTCCTCGGAACGCAACGCCCACAGCGCGGCCAGATAGACCACGGTGATGATGATGGTCAGCAGTATCGCCGCAAGTACGGCCTGCCCCCAGTTCATGGAACCATCATCCCGTCCGATATGCGCGCCGACCAGCGTATAGACGGCGTTACGGCACAGCAGGCCGACGGCCGCCGCGACGATTTCCGCCAATGTTGCCTTGGCATAGGCGCGCAGAATACGCGAGCCATCGATATTGCCGGCGAAACGGGTTCGCAGCATGCGCATCAGCAGAGGGTAGGGGAGGATGAAACTCACCGTGATGACCGCGCCGATCAGAACGATCCATTGCGTGGGAGGCAGCAATGCGGCTCCGACGATCAGGGCGAGTGCTTGAAAGCCCATGGTGATCGCCATGAAGATGAACGGATGTTTGCCGTCTTCGAAGGCGTAGAACGTGCGCTGGATCACTAGGTATGAGCTGGCATAGGGCAGGCCGATGCCCAATGCCATCAACGGTGCGCTGATCAGCAATGCCTCACGTACGGATACGGAAGGCAGCAGCGCAAGCACGATCGGCAGCGGCAGCACGATGAATGCCGTCGCCAGAAAGCACATGATGAGGTTGAGATTGCGCAATGCGGAGCTCAGATCGTTGCGGGCCTCACCGATATTGCCGTCTGCAACGGCCTTGGAAATCTTCGGGAAGATGGCCGTAGCGATCGATACCGCGATCAGTGAGTAAGGCAGCATGTAGATCGTATAGGCGTTCTGATAGGTCGCGTTGCCGGCGACATCGAGCTGATTCATGCCATAAAGCTGATGGGCGCGATATGGGGCGCTGGTGGCGATGCGCGTAAGGATCACGTTGACGATCTGATCGACGCCTACGATGCCAAGACTCCAGGCGGCCACCGGTCCCATCGAACGCAATCCGATGCCGCGAATGCCGAATTTCGGGCGGTATCGCAATCCGATACGAGTCAACGGAACGAACAGGATCAACGCTTGGAATGCTACGCCGATCGTCCATGTACCGGCGGTAAGCAGAATCTTATCGGAGGACCAGAAACCGACGGGCTGTTCCGAAGCGCGGCCGAACAGCGCAATGAACGCGCCGAAGCCGATGCAGCTGATGACATTCGCACCCACCGAGCTCCATGCGTAGGTGACGAAATGGTCCTTGGCCGCCAGAATCTGCCCGATCACCGTATAAAGGCCATAGAAGAAAATCTGCGGCATGCACCATAACGTAAATGCGTTGGCGAGAGCCATCGTGTCCGGACCGCCGTTCACATACAGCTTCGTCAGCAACGGTGTGCAGACGGCCATCAGCAGCGTCACGCCGAGCAGCATGGTGATGGACAACGTGATCAGCTTGTTGAGTTTGGTCTCAGCGTCCTTGTCCTTCAGCGTGCGCACGATCTGAGGTACGAGTACCGCGTTGAAGATGCCACCGGAAACCAGCGTGTAGATGACCTGCGGAATCATCGATCCGGCTTGGTAGGCGTTCGCGGCGTAGCCGGTGGTGCCAAGCGCCCACGCCAGCAAAATGGTGCGAATCTGCCCGGTCACGCGGGAAGCCGCGGTGCCGGAGGCCATGATCAGTGAATTACGGCCAACGGAAGAACTCATTCGTCGGGATCCTTCTTACGGTTGAATTGTCGCCAAAGGCCCAGCGCTGCAAGCAGCACGGCAATGCCGATGATTACGAAACCGCTTTTGTCGCTGATCTGCAGGGCGCTGGTGATATGCGTAGTCTGCACCGCACCGAACACGGTGCCCTGTCGGTCCATCAGAGACAGTGTGGCGTCGGCGTTGCCGGAAGTGGCCACGCGAATGGTGAACGCGACCTGGGCTTCACCATGGGCCGGCACCTCTACGGTATCCATGCGCGACGTGACGATTTCCATGGAATTGGTCCTCGATGAAACCTTTACCGTCACCGGGTAAGGGTGGCTGTTGCTGATGGTCACCGGCATTTTCGCCGTTTCGCTCACCACGGTCACGTTGTCCGTCGGAGTAATGGCCACGCCGTCGGTCAGTAGCGAAGCGAGCTGTTGGGCGCCCTTGACCATCGTGTCGCTGTGAGCGGAGTCGTTGCTCAAGGCATGCAGGGCCAGCGTGGATTGCGCGCGGACGAGTTGCTTGCGCCATTCGACGATAGCGTCGTTGTCGTTGAGTTTGTCATCATCCGTCAGGATGAACGCATTGAATCTGGCGACGTCATTGGACGTGTCGGTCAGGGTGTTCAGCGTCTGCTCGATGCCGGTGCGCCTGTCGGCGCTCAAACCGTCGGTGTCGGGTACCGCTGCGGTCGCATCGTCACCGGTCAGATGTGCGTCGGCGTCGGCCAACGTGTTGAGGTCGGTGATATTCAGCCAAGAGGATTGTTCGATGACGGACATCAGGGCGTCCACATCGGCAGGATTGCCGTTGGCGGACAGGCAGACCAAAAGGTTACGGTCCGAATACGGCTGTTCCATCTGGTAGAACGCGCTTTGTGCGGCGAAACGGGCCAGTCTGCCTGCTGAGGAGCCTTCGCCGTCGGCCTCGGCCTGTGTGCTGGTTGCCTTGCCTTGCGCCAGATCGGTCAACACGTTTTGCGCCGACAGTACCGTGACATCGCCTGCATCGGTGGAAACTACGGTTTTGCCGGTTTCCACGGTGGCGGCGTCGCTTTCATCGAAGTCGTGAGTGGCGATGACCGTATCGTATCCCTGCTGTTTGGCCTGCGTCAGTGCCTTACTGGTCCAATTGCCCGTTCCTTGCCAAGCATAGATGCGAGCCTGCGCACGTGCGTCTCCCAATGCCGAACGATAAGTTGAAACGGCCTTTTTGGCATTCCAGGAGGATCGTTTCACACCGGCCCTGCTGTAGCCTTCCGCATTGTCCATGGACGAATATGCGGTGATGTCGAACGATGCCGGTTGCATGATGCCGTCCACTTGCGTTGGCATCGTCATGGCTTGGAGATAGGTGGGATCGGCGATTGTCTGCAGGCCGTCATGCTTGGCGATGACCTGCTCCAGCTCCTTGGGTTTGGCGTCATCCTTGCCGAGCGTCACGATTTTCGCTACGGTACCCGACTTGAGACCGCCCTTATCGACCAGCTGTTCCAGCACATTGGTATCCGTGGTCCACCCGTCCGATGAAAGTGGCTGGACCACGGTGATGTTCATCGCCGGGGTGGAGGGCGTATTGAGTCCGGTGCCGGAACGGGTCACGAACGTGTGCACTTCATCAATTGGTGTGTTGTCGGCCTGATAGCTGAGCAGAACGGGCTTCGGGCCCCACGTGTTGATGGCCTGCAACGATTGCTGCGTGGCATCCGCGTCGATGGAGACGCTTGCTGATGCGCCCGGCTGCAGGGCGGGCACCTGTACCTGTCCGACGGTATTCGGCGTGGGGATGCGCGCGGTGCCTTCGGACCATTCCTGAATGTCATTGCGCGACACGAATGTGTAAAAGGCGTTCAACGCCAACGTGAGCGTGCCCTCAGGCAGGTCATGGTCAGTGGTGTTGGTCACCGTGGCCGTCACGTGGTATCCGGAGGAATCCGTCATCACTGCCGTCGAGGAGTCGATGGTCAGCGTATCCTGTTGCCCGTCCTCGGCGAAGGCCGTATGCGTGGGAACGTATAACAGCAGTAACGCCATGGTCAGCACCATGGCGAGGATTGCCGATAGCGCGCGCAGGGCACGCGAAACGTTCCGATATGCGGAGTGATTCACCATTAAGCCTGTCTGTTGAGTTTCCTTGCGTACAGCCATGCGATCTTCCGTTCGTTCGGATAGCTCAGCACGTCATCCAAATCATTGAAATCCACCCAGATGGCATCCTCGGCCTCATGGTCGGGGTCGCCTTCCACCGTCAGTTCACCGCCGATTTGGCGCAGCGCAAAATGGTGCACGAGCTTATGCACGCGCTGGCTGGTACCGGTGAACCAATAGTCGATGGTGGCAATGGAATCGACCACTTCGCCTAGGATTCCGGTCTCCTCATGCACTTCGCGCACTGCGGTCTGCTGCGGGGTCTCGCCTTTTTCGATATGGCCCTTCGGCAGACACCACTCCAAATGTCCGCTGCGCGAATGTCTGGCGATGATGGCCACGCGCCCACGGTCATCGAAGACCAGTCCGCCTGCGGAGTATTCTCGCACCACCGGGAGTTCCTGCGCATCCAGCGAGGCGAAGGTGGTCGGTCCGTCGCCGGTCCGTCGCTGCGGCATCATCGCCGGTGTGGGCGTGCTGGGCGTGATGATGGTCTGCCGTTCCAAGGAAACGGACTGTGACGTGTAGAGCAATTCGTCCGGTTCCATCGGATTTTGGGTATGCTCGTCCGCAGCATGGGCAAACATGCGTGCAAGGTCTGCGGGCGTAATCATGGTTTTAACCATACTCACCCAATGTTGAAAACAGAAACCCGACACCTTATTCCTAGAGGCAGTGTTGCGAAACCTACGCAAGCCGGCGACAAGATGCTGGCATGCAGGGAATGGGGAAATGCATGCGTGACCGAATGCCGGTCTCGGCATCAGTCCGTTGGATCTCCCATCGCGTCTCGGTGTGCCAGGGTCGTATTCGCGTGAAGTTGCATTCTGCTTCACGGGAGCCCATACCGCGCCCACGCTATGCTGGTACGCAGAAAGTACACAGGGACTTGTGGTTGCCGGAAAGGGATGGCGTGAACTTCGAAGTATGGCCTGAAGCCGTTGAATTAGGGCGTATGTTTGCCGAAGAGGGTTATGAATTGGCATTGGTGGGAGGTCCTGTGCGTGACCTGCTGCTGCACCGCAAATCACATGATCTTGATTTCTGCACGTCGGCGCGTCCCGAACAATTCGAGCACATCCTGCGACGTTTTGGCCGTGACGGATTCTGGGACATGGGCCGCAAGTTCGGCACGCTGGGCGCAATGCGCCGCCGTGAGGATGGCACCGAGGTGAAGGTGGAGGTCACCACCTATCGTTCTGATACCTATGATCCGGATTCACGCAAACCGGAAGTCAATTATGGCGACACGTTGGAGGGAGACCTGTCCCGTCGTGATTTCACGGTGAACGCGATGGCGTTGCGTGTGCCGGATCTGGAATTCGTCGATCCGTTCGGCGGCGCGAACGACTTGGTCAAGGGTGTGCTGCGTACGCCGGTCAATCCCCGTCAGTCATTCGATGACGATCCGCTGCGTATGATGCGCGCGGTGCGTTTCGTGGCGCAACTCGGCTTCCGCATCGAGCCGGAACCCGCCGAGGCACTCTCAGATATGGTCGAACGCATCGATATCGTCTCCGCGGAACGTGTTCGCGACGAGCTGACGAAACTGCTGTTGTCAGATCGTCCGCGTGCGGGTATCGAGGCGTTGGTCGATTCCGGTCTTGCCGATATCGTCTTTCCGGAAATCCCGGCGTTGCAGCTGGAGATCGACGAACATCATCGCCATAAGGATGTATTCGAGCACACCATGATCGTTGTTGACCGTGCAGTGGCGTTGGAAACCGGCCCCGACGGTCCGGTGCCGGCCCCGGACCTCACCTTGCGTCTGGCGGCGCTCATGCACGACATCGGCAAGCCGAAGACCCGACGTTTCGAACCGGGCGGCAAGGTGAGCTTCCATCATCATGATGCCGTCGGCGCGAAAATGACGCGCAAACGTCTGAAAGCCTTACGTTTCGACCATCATATGATCGAAGACGTCAGCGAGTTGGTCAATCTGCATCTACGCTTCCATGGGTATGTGGAGGAGCCGTGGACCGATTCCGCGGTACGACGCTACGTCAAGGACGCCGGCCCGCTTTATGAGCGTCTGAATCGTCTGACACGTGCCGATGCGACCACACAGAACCGCCGCAAGGCCATGATTTTCTCGTCGGCCATGGATGAGATGGAACAGCGTGTACGGGACCTTAAGAAAAAGGAGGATTTCGACGCGATCAGGCCGGATCTCAATGGTGACGAGATTATGCAGCTGTTGGGCATCGAACCTGGTCCGATGGTAGGCAGGGCCTACAAGCACATGCTTGAATATCGTCTTGATAACGGTCCGGTCGAGCATGATGTCGCTGTGGCCGAACTGAATCGTTGGTACGCCGAACAGTGAAATGAATGCCCGCCTTCCCCTGATTGGGAAGGCGGGCATTCATTTCACGCCGCGGTCGGCACTCAGCCCTCCGGCGGGTTCACCGGATCGTGTTGATCTGCCTTCGGCAGATCCGTCAGCTTATCCGCGGCCACGCAGCCTTCGAAGCTCTCGATCTGCTTGCCTGCGGCCGGCACCTTCTTGGTGTCCTGCAGATTATCGAAGGTGGCTCCCACCACGATGTCGATCAGTTGGTCGGTGCGATCGTCCATGACCATCATGGCATCGGTGAAATTGCTATTCACCGTATATGCCTGATTGATGGCGTTCTTACCGAAGAAGATTATCGTGCGTTCCACCTTGGAGCTGGTGTAGTTGTCAGGTGTCTGGGTATTGAACTCGCGATTTTCCAGCGCGCCGCTGACCGCTTTGGCGAAGCCGATGAATTTCGTGCCGTTAAGCACGCGGACCGTAATGTTGCGGTTCTCCACATACTTGCCTTTGGAACCGTCCTGCTCGTTCACCGCACAGGGCACCTGTTGGCCGTAATTCGGTTGCACCGTGGCCGTTTTGACGGTGCCCAGGCCACCGACGTGGAAGAAGAACAACAGGGAGATCACCATGACCACGGCCATGATGGCGCCGATGATGGAGAACACCACCTTCTGACGGCGGCGTACATACTGTTTGCGTGCTTCGCGCTCGTCGATAGCTTGAGTCATTTGCGAGTTCCTTTTTCCAACGTCAATTGGTACCAACCTTACTGTCACGCAATGATATGCACAATCGGGACGGCCGGTGCCTGGGCCGCGATGATGCGGTCGACCGCGTGCCGCTCCCGCCATGCGAGACTTACGGATTCGGATGTCCTGTCATCCGGTACGAAAGCGATGACGGACGGTCCCGAGCCCGAGACGAATGCGTGGCTTGCACCAGCCTCAAGCGCCACTTCGATGGCCTGCCCGCTACGGGGATGCAGTGAGATCGCAGCCTGCTGCAGATGATTGTCATCACCTTCTCCGGCGCCGATCCGATCGAATGCCGCATATACTTCCGGCGTGCGTAATTCCGCACGATAGGCACCCACCAGCAAGCGTCCGGCAAAACCTCGGTCGGTCAGATCGCGTACGGTATCACCGTCCGATGGCAGCTCCTCGATTCGTTCGCCGAATCCCGTGCCGTGCGCATACCCTCCCGATAGGCAGAACGGCATATCGGCGCCCAAGGTGGCGGCGACCTGTTGGAGTCGGGCCAGCGGCCAATCAAGATTCCACAGCTTGTTCAACGCCAGCAATGTGGCAGCCGCATCGGCAGAACCGCCGGCAAGTCCGGCCCCGACCGGAATGCGCTTGTCGATGCTCAACGCCACATCCGGTTCATTGCCGCTGGCTTCGGCCAGGGCGAACAGGGCGAGTACGGCATGATTACGGCGCATATCGCTGCCGGATGATGCCAGGTCACCCAGATGCGCGCCTTCGAGATTGAGCGAGAACCCGGTTCCTGGCGCCTTACGTGCGACAGTGACAGTATCGTATACGCCGACTGCGCAATAGATGGTGTCGAGCTCGTGGCGGCCATTCCATTCGGCGCGAGGCGCGCCCACATGCAAGGTCAGATTGGTTTTCGCCGGGCAGTCGACGCTCACGGCTGAAGGCAGGGCGGTCATGCTGCGTTCACCTCGCCGGGAATGGCGTCAAGTGCCCGCGCCAGCGCTACGAATTCGTCGATGGTGAGCGTTTCGCCACGACGGGTCGGGTCGATGCCGGCCATATCGAACGCCTCATCGGGCACGAATCTTCTCAACGCGGCATGTAAGGTCTTTCTGCGCTGGCCGAAGGCGGCGTCAATCAGGCGGAATACCGTCTCACGCTTTGCCGCCGGGCCATCGGCGCTATCGGCGGCTGGCGTATGCCCGCCTTCGTAACGCTTGAACAATACCAATGCGGAATCCACGTTCGGTGCCGGCCAGAACACGTTACGACCGATGATGCCCGCACGTTCGGCCGTACCGTACCAGGCGAGCTTCACGCTTGGGGTGCCGTAGATCTTCGACCCCGGTTTCGCGGCCAGACGGTCGGCCACCTCCTTTTGCACCATCACCAGGAAGGAATGCAGATTGTCAAATCGTTCCAACAAGGTGAGCAGAATCGGCGTGGCCACGTTATACGGCAGGTTGGCCACCAACGTGAAGGTATCGTCGCCGCTGAAATCCGGCAGGTTCTCCGGTGAGACGGTCAATGCGTCACGATTGATCACACGGAAGCGTTCCACGGCATCCGGCATGAATTCGGCGATGGTGTTCGGCAGACGCTCGGCCAATGACGGGTCGATCTCCACGGCGGTCATTGACGCGCCGGTTTCCAGAATCGCCAAGGTCAGCGAGCCGAGACCCGGCCCGACCTCCAGCACATGATCGTCGGCCGTCACTGCGGCTTCGCGCACGATGCGACGTACGGTACCGGGGTCGATGACGAAATTCTGCCCGAATTTCTTGGTGGGGCTTATGCCGGCCTCGTCGGCAATGCGGCGAATGTCAGCGGCTCCCAGCAGATGGCCCTGCATGGCGTTATTGGTCGTGTGTTCAGTCATGTGTTCGTTGTTTCCGTTTTCCATCAGTACCAGCCATATTGTTCGGAATGCTCCCAGGCCTTCGTCGGATTGCCGTAGCGTTGCGCAATGTAATTCAGGCCCCAATCGATCTGCACGGCTGCGTCATCACGCCAGTTCGCGCCGAAAGAGGCCATCTTGCTGCCTGGCAGGGATTGCGGAATGCCGTACGCTCCGGATGACGCGTTCTCCGAATACCACAGCCAGCTGGATTCACGATTCCATAGTTTGACCAGATTGGTCCAATGCTGTCCGGTCCAGCCATACTGGGCTGCCGCGCCGGCCGCATAGGTCTGTGCCTGGGCAGCCGATGGATGGTAGAGTCGACAGCCGTCCGAAGGGTTCGTTGTCGTCTGTGTCTGTTGCTGTTGCTGTTGTTGTTGCTGTTGTTGTTGCTGTGTCGGCGTCGGCGTTGGGGTCGGTGTTTGCGTTGGCTCAGTGGTCGGAGTGGACGTCGAATCGTTCTTCTCGGAGGAATCGTTCTTCTTGTCGGTCGAATCCGAATCTTTCTTGTCCGACTCGTCTTTCTTGTCGGACTTGCTCGAATCACTGTCGTTGCTTCCGGAATCGGCCTGGCCGTTGTCGGCATCGGAGCTCTCGGTCTTTTCCGGACCGACGGCGATGATCTGATCGATGGCGATTTTCGTGGTCACCTCGTTGATCAGCTTTTCGCTTTCCTCAACGCCGTCCACATAGGTGACGTCATAGGTCTGCTGGATTTCGCCATCCTCGCCTTCCTGCCTTACCACGGCTTCGCCGGGCTGCAGACTCGCGTCGATGATGGTCTGGGTGCCGTGCGGCACGGTTTTCGTACGTGTCTGCTCGTCATGCGTTACGCGTTGCACGCGCAGAATGGTCTCGCCATTGTTTTTTTCGACGCTGACGCGATCCTCCTTGTTCAGGATGATTCCTTTGGAATCGAGAATGGAGGCCGCCGGCAGCTTGCCGTTGGGCGATACGGAACTTTTACCGTCGGCGATGACGGTCACCGGGCCGTTCTGATTGATGACCAGGCCTCCGGTGAGCTTGTTATAAACGTTATCGATGTTGACGGTGATCTTCGACGCCTCCGCTTCGTTCGCCTCGAAGAATCCAAGCAGCTGATCGGCGCTGGTCGCCACCGTCCAGAACGGCACTTCTTGGCCGTCGATGGTGACGGTGGTCTGATAGGCGCTGCGTACTGTCACTACAGAATGGTTTTGCAGGGTGCCGGATGATGTGGATTCCACCAGATCGTGGGTCTTCACCTTCACCTGCTGTTCCTGCAACAGACGGTCAACGCTCATCGCATACGTGGTCACGGTGGTGGTCTCGCCGTTCACCGTCAACGCCACCGTCTTGCGTGCCCCTACTCCGAATGCCAGCACCGAAGCGAGGGTGACCGTCGTGACGCAGATGACAACACGTACACGGCGTAGCATCACAAACCTCTGAGGGGTCCATCTTCTCGCCATAGCTCCTCTTTCCGATACAGGCATATAACGTCGCCATTCTAATGGTCGGTGCAGAATGAGAGACCGGTTTTTCCGGCGCATTGGCCATACCGCCACATTTTCGGGGATTAGAAAAAGAAAAAGGGGGCAGGAAAGAAGGGGATGTCCTGCCCCCTATATCGGGCGAGACAGGTTGGGGGACGCCTCGCCCGATTTCCAGAAGCCACAAGTTGGGGGAAGGCTTCTGGATTACTTACCCATGGTAAGAATTATTCCCGAGAGAAATCGGGTTCGAGCCTCCTGTCGGGATCGAACCGACGACCTGCCGCTTACAAGGCGGCCGCTCTGGCCATCTGAGCTAAGGAGGCTTGTTGTCACCTGCCGAAATGGATTTTCGAAAAGTGGAACGCTTGAATAGCATAACCAGCGCACCCAAAGCAGTCAACTCGACTTGTGCGCCTTAGGGCGCGCTGGTGGCTGGTCACTACTCGCCGGTGGTGACGGAAATCGGACCTTTCTTGGAACCGATGGACGGCATGTCGCCGGCGACGCCGACCTGATCCGCCTTGAGTCCGATGGCTTCGAGCAGGCCTTCAGCGGTGGTCATCTTGGCGGTCGACAGCTGGTTCATATCCCAGAACTTGCCGTTGATGGTCACCGTAGGCGTGGTCATGCTGCCCTTGTAGTTGCCGCTTACATTCCACAATTCGGAACGCTTCGGCGTATACGTGTCAATGGCGTCGAGCCAATCCTGATATTCGCGGTTGAACGCCTTGTCGGCGACATCCTTGGAAACGCCGGCCGCAATCATCTGCTTCTTGATCTTGGCGTCGCTCACCGACTTGTAGTTCGAGCCTTCCTCCGGCTGGAAGTCTTCGGCATACATCTTCTCCAAGAAGGAGATCAGATGCTCCGGATTGCTGTCATGCTCGGCCAGATACATGGCGGCGTTGGCTGCACGGCTGGAATATTCGTCGGTGGACCAGCGGTCCATGAACGCCATGAAATGCAGATCCAGGTTAATCTGACCCGCATCGATCATTTTCTGCAGATCCTCATCCAGCTGACGATGCAGATTGCCGCAACCGGGGCACAGGAAGTCCATATAGATGGCGATGGTCGGCGCGCCTTCCACGGATTTGCCGTAACCGTTCTTGGAAATCAGCAGGCCGCCCTTCTTGTCGACCAAAGTCGGCGTGTTCTTGACTTCCTGCAGTTTGTCATAGGCCTGCTCGACCGTGAGCTCATCCTGCGCATCGCTTGTCTTGTGTATGTTGTGATAGACGGTGAACGCGCCGATGGCGACGAGAATCACCAATACCGCCACCACGATGGCGCCGATCATCGTCTGCTGCTTGCGTTCCTTTTCCGCCTGTTCGGCACGCGCCTTGATGGCCGCGGCTTCGGCGGCCCTCCGCTCGGCGCGGCTCTCGCGCTTCTGCGCGTTCTTGTTGCTCTGGGCCATCCCATTCCTTTCCCAGTGATTGCGGCACCATGTTGCTGTGCACCATAGTAACGGCGAGACCTTATCGATACGTAAGGGAGATTCGGAGCGGTACGTCGCACGGTTTCGAGGGCGTTCGCCCGATAATGCTCGGCCGTCTACCGTGCGCCGCGTAATGACCCGGCGCCGAGCCGCATCACCATCGCGCCCGGCGCGATGGCTGCCACCAGCCAGCCGATTACGCCGAATCCCGCCTGTACGAGTCCACTTTGCGAAAGCGGTCCCTCGGTGAATGTCGGCAGGGGAACGGTCAGACCGAAAAGGTCGACATCGAGCAGCGCATATGGCAGATGCAAGGCAAGCGTGGATATAGCCAATCCCAATGCCATGATGATCACCATGATCAGCATGCGGGCACAGGCGTAGCCAAAGCCTTTGAGCATGTGCCAAGGCAGGCTGGCCACGCGGATGGCCCAATCGGATTTCCGTCGTTCGCCGCCTCGGCGGCCTTCGCGTTCAAGCTGTGACTCCACATTGCATCCGATGGTGAACAGCACCCAGCTGAGTGCCAAGGCCACGCCGAGCGCCATCCAAGGGGAGAGCAATGCGCAGATCGCCACCGGTATGGAGAGCAGAGCGCAGGGCAGCACGCCCCGCGACAGATATTCACCGCGTTTGACATCCGCGGGATTCGGCGGTTGCGGCACGTTCGGGTCGATTGCGTTCTGCGGCATGGCCGACGCGAATTGCGATGGCTGGCCGGCGACTACGTATGGCTGCGACGGCTGCTGCATCGGTAGTTGTTGGCTTTGCGCGATGTCGGCGTGCGGAATTACGGACGGCGGCAACGGTTGCGGTGCGGCCTGTGCCGTTGATTGATTCACCACGCGTTGCAAGGCCGGTTTGATGGTCGGGTCAACCTGCGTCGGTGCGATTTGCGGATTCCAGGCATCCTGCATCGGCATGGTCGGCATCGTTTGCGTTTGTTCGCCCCGCAAAGTCCGCGGAAGTGGTCGCGTGCCACCTTGTGTCGGTATGACGTCGGTGCCTGCATCCATGGTTCCAAGCGTCCTGGTAGGTGCGTCCGTGTCGGCGGCGATGACCTGCGTGGCCTCTCCGATTCGCGGCATGGTCTGCGTACCGATGGCGTCTTCTCCTCCGACGTCGTCCTGCAAATACCATAATGCGCGCGGGTTGGAGACGTCTCCTTGGGCGGATTCATCAAAAGGGGGCATCATCTCCGTCGCGTCACCTGCGGGCGGGGTTTGTGCAGACTGTTGTGCCTGTTGCCAAACCAGCGGGTTGAGTGCATCCAACGCAATCGCCTGCAGCAACGCATCCGGTGTGCAGCGCTTCGAACGGTCCGGATCGAGCGCCGATCGAAGCGCTGCCATGGTGCCGGCAGGCAATCCGGACAGGTTCGCATTACCGGCGGCCGCACGTTCCAGCACCGCCATCATCGGTTTCGTACCGAATACCGGCTCGCCGGTCGCGGCGAACGCCAATACCGACGCCACCGACCACCAGTCGGTCATCTCATCCGATTCGGTACCGTCAATGATTTCCGGCGCGATGAAGCCCGGTGTACCCATCACTAGGCCAGTGCGGGTCACATGGCTTTCACCCTCGCCCATGGCGATGCCGAAATCCACCAATACCGGGCCGGTGGTGGATACCATCACGTTCGTCGGTTTGATGTCGCGGTGCACGATGCCGGCCGCATGCACCGCCTTCACTGCTGCGATGAGCTTGCGGGACAGTCGCTCCAGATCATCGCCGACGTAACGGCCGTTGATGCGTACGTCTTCGCGCAGGTTCTTCCCCTCGATCAGCTCGGTGACGATGAATGCCAGGGCGTCGTCGAGTTCCATGTCGACGATGCCGCATACGCCGGGATGACGTACTTTCTGCAGCGACATCGCCTCACGACGCAGTCGTTCGCGGGCCGTCATCTGATCGCGGGAGGCCTCCGCCGAGGTGCCGTCTTCGGTCAGGGAGTCGCGCAGAATCTTCATCGCATACTGGTGACCGCCATCGTCCCGCACACGCCATACCGATCCCATCGCGCCCGAGCCAAGTCGGGCGATCAGCGTATAGCCGCCTACGAGGCTGCCCTCTTCCAGATTCAATGCGCTTAAGTCGCTCATGGCAACCATCGTACTTTGCGGCATCTTATTCTTGTCTCTCACGCGCTGAAAGGGTGTATTTTCCATGCAAATCATGCACGGAATACATGCAGATTATGCACGCGAATCGACAGGCTGGGAGAATGACTGACCCTTTTCGGACGGGGTTTGATGAAATCAAAACATCGGCATGAAGAGGTGTCCTCACTTCTTGGTGACGCAGCGGCGCGGGGCAGTGCCGTGTAGTCGCTTGGCTTCGACAACGGTATCGAGGCTGCATGTCGTTTGGTTATGAGAATCAAGGAGGAGACATACCATGCTGCAGATCAACATGGCTGACGTCATGAACGTTCTCGGTTCGCTGACGTCGTATCTGATTGCGATTGGCGTGTTGTTCGTGCTCGCGCTGATCATCACCTTCGCCGTCAACAGGAAGACGGTCAAGGAAATCGCAACCCGTAAAATCATCCATTCCGAATCTTGGATCGTGGCACTGGTCGGCATCGTCGTCGCCGTGTCCATGATGATGTCCGGTCCGTTGTCGACATTGCTGAACAATGCGACCATCACCAAGTACGAGCTTTCCGACACCACGGTATCCAAGGCCAACGAGCTGGCCAAGGAGGTGCAGTCGGAAGCGATTACCCTGCTCAAGAACGACGACTCCAACCTGCCGTTGTCCAACAAGAAGGTCAACGTGTTCGGCTGGGGCTCCACCAATCCGGTCTATGGCGGCACCGGCTCCGGTTCGATGAGCAAGCAGTATGCCACCACCTCCCTGCTCGATGGCATGAAGGAAGCCGGAATCGAGACCAATTCCGAATTGTCCAAGCTGTACACCGATTATCGTTCGGATCGTCCGGAAGTCGGCATGTGGGCGCAGGACTGGACCCTGCCTGAGGTTCCGGCCAAGCAGTATTCCGACAAGCTGATCTCCGACGCCAAGAGCTTTTCCGATGAAGCCGTCATCACCATCACCCGCGTCGGCGGCGAGGGTGCCGATCTTCCCACGAACATGAAGGCTGACGGTATCACCTATACCAACAATTCCAAGGATTATGAGGACTTTAAGGATGGTGAAAGCTTCCTGCAGCTTTCCCAGACCGAGCGCGACATGATCGACCTGGTCACCAAGAACTTCGATAAGGTCACGCTTGTCTACAACGGTGCCAACACCTTCCAGTTTGACTTCCTGTCCAACTATCCGCAGATCAAGTCCGTGGTATGGTGTCCGCCGGCAGGTCAGACCGGCTTCTCCGCCTTGGGCGACGTGCTCGCCGGCAAAACCAATCCTTCCGGAAAGACCTCCGATACCTTCCTCAAGGACCTGGCCACTTCCGTGTCGTACAACAACTTCGGCAAGTTCGAGTACACCAACATGGCGGACAAGGCCGCAAAGTATAAGGGCTTCACTGGCGATGACATCACTGCCATCCCGGCTTTCGTGAATTATTCCGAGGGCATCTATGTGGGCTATAAGTTCTACGAGACCGCTGCGGCCGAGGGGGCCATCGATTATGATTCCATGGTCGCGTTCCCGTTCGGCTATGGTCTGTCGTACACCTCGTTCGAGCAGAAGCTCAATGATGTGACCTATAAGGATGGCAAGGTCACCGTGGACGTGACCGTGACCAATACCGGCGACAAGGCCGGCAAGGACGTGGTCGAGGTCTACTACAACCCGCCGTACACCGATGGCGGCATCGAGAAGGCCAGCACGAACCTGGTGGCGTTCGAGAAGACCAAGGAACTCAAGCCTGGTGCCTCCGAGACGGTGAAAGTCGAATTCGATGGTGACGACATGGCCTCCTATGACTACAAGGACGCGAAGGCATACGTGCTGGAGAAGGGCGACTACGACATCTCCATCCAGTCCGACTCGCATACCGTGATCGCCGATCAGAAGGTCACCGTGGATGACACCATCACCTATGATTCCGATTCGAACACGCATAGCGGTGACCAGACCGTGGCCACGAACCAGTTCGATGACGTCGCGGGCGATGTGACCTACCTGAGTCGTGCGAACCACTTCGCGAACTACAAGGAAGCCACTGCGGCTCCGACCAATTTCGAAATGTCCGACAAGGCCAAGGAGACCTTCTACAACAATTCGAATTACGATCCGACCAAGTTCGACGACGATTCCGACGAAATGCCGACCACCGGCGCCAAGAATGGTCTGAAGCTAGCCGATATGTATGGCAAGGACTATGACGATGCCGATTGGGACAAGCTTCTTGACCAGCTCACCTTCGATGATATGGACAACCTCATCGCCAACGGCGGCTATGGCACTCAGGCTGTGAAGTCCGTCGGCAAGGTCCAACTGACCGACGCTGACGGCCCGGCATCGCTGAACAACAACTTCACCGGCGTCGGTTCCATCGGTTTCCCTGCCTCCACTGCATTCGCCTGCACCTGGAACAAGGATTTGGCCAAGCAGTTCGGAGAGATGATTGGAGACATGGCTCATGACATGCATGTGGCTGGTTGGTATGCGCCGGCTATGAACATCCATCGCAATGCCTTCTCCGGTCGTACCTTCGAGTACTTCTCGGAAGATGCCCTGCTCTCCGGTGCCATGGCGTCCAATCAGATTGCCGGCGCCAAGGAAAAGGGTGTGTACTCCTTCATGAAGCACTTCGCCATGAATGATCAGGAGACTAAGCGTACCGAGATGCTCTGCACCTGGTCCAATGAGCAGGCCATGCGTGAGATCTATCTCAAGCCGTTCGAGATGAGTGTGAAGGAAGGCGGTGCACAGGCCGTCATGAGCGCCTTCAACTACATCGGTAACACTTATGCCGGTGGCGATGCCGCTCTGTTGAAGACCGTCCTACGCGACGAGTGGGGTTTCAAGGGCTTCGTCCTGACTGATTACTTCGGCGGTTATGGCTACCAGAACGCTGATCAGGAAGTGCGTGCGGGCAACGATGCGATGCTCGCCACCACTAAGATCACCAACCACATCACCGACAAGTCCGCGACTTCCGTGAAGGCAATGCGTCAGGCTGCTCACAACATCCTGTACACCGCAGCCAACAGCTGGCAGTATGCGGATGGCGAGCCGAAGGTGGCGACCCCGGTCTGGAAGACCGCCATGTATGTGGCTTGGGGCGTGACCGCGGTGCTGGCCCTTGCGCTCGAGGCTCTGACCATCAAGCGCTACATGGCCCGCAGGAAGACCGTGGCTACGGTCGAACCCGATAAGGCCGAGTAATCTCGTTTCCGTATCCCATAACTGAATGATCAGTGAATGATCAAGCCGGAAGTCAGCTGTTCGTGCAGTTGCTTCCGGCTTTTTTCATATCGGAAGTTCTTCGTTCGCCGCCCTTGCGCCTTGTGTAATCGGAAAAGGCTCGTTTCGGGCTTCGCGGCGCTTATGAGTTCATTGCTTTCATTTGCGATTGGCGTCGGTTGGCTTTGGCGTTTTGCCTTACGATGTGTGCGACACGCCGTTTGTTGTTCGGATGGCGTTCATCTGGACGTAGTTTTGCGGGGCTATTCTGGTGGTGTCGGTGATTTCCGGATGGTTTTCCCGGGTTTTCGACACGCCGGGGGAGGCGTGTGTTTGCAACGGTTCCGGGTCCTTCCGT